>Ga0207719_100017_pt1 | contig 286816 bp, 290 predicted proteins | sample A23P1SouthBayCA_2_FD_187279 | JGI IMG/M metagenome (GOLD analysis project Ga0207719, IMG submission 187279) | Aerobic enrichment media microbial communities from Eden Landing Ponds, California, USA - A23 P3 (3) (SPAdes) | ecosystem: Environmental > Aquatic > Marine > Unclassified | place...
TCGCTCACCGCTGACGCGGTTCGCTCCTTGAGGGTGGGGCTTCCTGCTTCCACGACGCGCTTTGCAGACACCGAATCGGTGTCCGTAGGGAGCGCAGTCTCCACAGGCGTTGATTCGGGACAGCCCGTCCCTACTTTGTCGAGACCGCGAGAAAGGATATTCCACGACGCATTCGCGTCTCTATCCGCCTCGAACCCACACGACGGACACGAATGCTCGCGCACCCATAGCGGTTTGTCCGTCTTCGTTCCGCACGACGCGCACTCTTTGGTTGTTCCTCGGGGGTCCACGGCGACGAAGTACGTGCCTTCGCGTTCGCACTTGTATTCGAGCATTCGGAGGAACGTTCCCCACGAGGCTCCCGCTCGATTCCGAGAATTGCTGGGGAGTTCGACCAGTCCCTTCGCGTCCAAGTCCTCGACCGCTACAAGGTCGTACTCTCGGGCATAGTACGCCGAGAGTTTGTGCAAGAAGTCTCGTCGTTTCCGCGTCAAATCGGCGTGGCGTCGAGCGACCGTCTTGCGCTGTTCCTCCCAATTGTTCGAGCCGTGTTCCTTCCGTGAGAGGTTACGTTGTGCGCGTTCCAACCGCTCGCGTTCATCCGAGAGGTCCGGTGACTCGACGGCTGTCCCATCGCTATCGTGGACGTATTTCAGGATACCCACGTCGATGCCAACTGCGTCACTCACCTCGTCGGGCTTCTCGGGCGGGTCGTTGGGGGTCTCGACGCCGAAGATGGCGTACCACTTGCCGGTGGGTTCACGTTTGACGGTGACGGTCTTGATAGTGGCGTCGTCGGGCAGGTCGCGGTGGAGTGTGATGGGGATGTCACCAATCTTCGAGAGCCATAGTCGAGTCCGACCACTCGTGTTTTTGAGTTTGAAGCCGGACTGACTATAGGTGAATGATTGGTACTCTCCCGGGGCTTTCCACGTCAACTCCCCGACGTTGTAGCCGTTCTCTTTGCGGGCCTTAAGCGTCGAGAGGTTGTCGTACAACCGTTGGACGACTTTCTGGAGTACCTTCGAGTGAACGTCTCGTAGGCCGGTCCACCAGTCTTTCAGGTCCGGCAGAAGCTTCTGCTCGGAGTATGACGACGTGTCGCCGTGTCTGTTGAGGCGGTGGAGGAAATGGTTGTAGACCTGCCTACAGGTATCGACAGTCCACGCTAACCGCTCGCAGAGGTCGCCGGACGGATTCAGTCGATACCTGTAGTTGTAGTTCATCTATTCGTCGTCGGGGTCGGATGTGCGGACGATTTTCACGTCCGCGCCACGCCACCGCTTCGGGACGTAGACGTGAGCGCCGTTGCCGGTGGCTTTCACGTTGCCGTCCACGACTTCGTGGCCGTTGATTGTGAACTGGTCCATGTACGATGTAGATACATCGTCTGGACACATAAACGTGTCGGTGGGCCTGTGGGTCGGTCGTCGCGGAGTGTACATGAGACGATGACGGCGCTGTATCCCCGCCCTACTGCGTCCTCAGAACGCGAAGCGTTCTGATGTGCGAACGAGAGCTTCGCTCTCGTTAACGCTACTCGGCCTTCGGCCTGTGTTGCTCCTTGAGGACGGGGCATTAGCGCCTGAATTTCAGGTAAACTCGCCAAAGTAGTGGCCACCCTCGTATGTGTCGTCCCCGCGGATCGTGATTTCGATTGTCTTGGCGCACTCCATACAATCTCGTTTGATTGTTCGATTCTCTTCCGGCATCGTATCAACCGTTGCGTGAGATATCCACCAACTGGCCGTCCGTGAACTTCGCATCGAGGCTAACGTACTCGCCATCGATGGTTCGATGGAACTCGAATATCCCGTGGTACTCTGTATCAGACCATCCCCGGTGGATCTTCTTTCTGCTTCCTCGCATGCGTTCGATCTCGCTTTCAAACCCGCCGATCTCTTCGTTGTATCCCGGCCGCTCTTCCTCAGGAACGTGCTCATACTCGGCCTCTTCCTTGAAGAGGCGCCCGTTTGCCGTCACTTTGTAGTTCTCCATCATCGGCTCGTGGCGAGCGATGGACTTCGTCTGCCATGTGATCTCGAACGGATCGGCACCGACGTCAGGGAACGCTACGTCAAGCCCGTCCTCGAACGTGAGCCTATCGAACAGTCCCATCGTTACTCTTCCTCTGTCTCCTTCTCTCCATCTGCGTGGTGATCTGTACCGCCCGGGAAAACAGCCTGATCGACGCTCCCTTCATAGCTACATTCCGGGCAGGCAACGAGTTCGTGGCCGGCGTGGAGTGAACTGCCAACGAACGCGTTCGCCACTCCCCAAGCCGCTTCAGCGATTCGCTCGTAGTCCGCTTCGTTCCCGACGGCAAACACCCGCCGCTCCGGGAGTGTGTCTATCTCATCGATACTCGCACCGTCCTCGTGAGCGCGGAGACGTTCTGGCATCGACGGTGGGCCTACCCCTTCAGGATCGAATCGGATGATCGTTTCCCGCAGGCCATCACTGCCTTCACCGTCGTCATCATTCGTCGAAACCGAACTGCCGCTGGTCTGGCCGACCACGTCGTCGGCGTCGTCTTCCATCCGCTGGGCTCGGTCTGCAGGCGTTTCATGTCCTTCCCGTAACCCCTCATCGTCGGTCTCTTCGGGAAGCAGGTCTGCGACAAGTTCCAGCAGTTCTCTTGTGTGTGCGTGGTCAGTTGCCAGCTCGAAGGCAGGAATCTCATCACCGCAAACTGGGCACGTGATTCGTTCGTTTCCCTCTGCTTCTACCGCCTCTCTAAGAGTGTCTCTGTTCATTGGGAATCGGACTTGTCGATTTATCGATGTGAATGGTCGAGCCCGTATCTGAAACTGTCCCAATCACGCGTTCATTCCCCACCGCACGTCGTCCTCCACGGCTTCCGTTTCCCGTTCCGAACGGTTGACTCGGTCGTGACCGACGAGTTCGACGGCACGTTCCCGCTCGATTTCCCCATCGATGTACTGCGACAGCACGAGGTCCGCCCAGAGGTCCTCAACACCGCGTTCCAGCACCCGTTCGAGGATTTCCGACTCAGAGATGTCCCGGACCTCCGCGAGTTCTTGGACCCGGTCAGTGCTGTCCGCGGTCATATATCGGATATTGACCCACTCACTCTTAAACGCCTGTGTGGGATGGGCATCGACAGAAGCATTTGCAGTTGTCCGGAAACCGCTGCGAGAGTCTATTCAACGGTAACGCTCTTCGCCAGATTCCGGGGCTTGTCGATTTCTCGCCCCAAGTGATTCGCCATATGGTAACTCACGAGTTGGAGCTGTACGTTCGCGAGCATCGGCGCCGTTCGGGGGTCCGTCTCCGGAATCGAGAGCGTGTGGTCCGCGTAGCGTTCGACATCCGAAACGCCGTCCGTCACGGCGATGACGGGCGCGTCCCTGGCCTCGACTTCTTTGACGTTCCCGATAGTCTTTCGGGCTTGTTCGCCCTCGCCCGTGACGATGGCGAAGATGGGGGTGTTTCGTGTGACTAAGGCGAGGGGGCCGTGTTTCAGTTCGCCCGCCGCGAAGCCCTCGGCGTGCTCGTACGTGATTTCCTTGAACTTGAGTGCGCCTTCGAGGGCCACCGGGTAGTGGAGCCCGCGGCCAATGAAGAAGAAGGCGTCCTTGTCGACGTACTCGTCGACGATGTGCTTCGCATTTGTCTCGTCGAGGACCTGTTGGATCTCGTCGGGGAGTGAGCGGAGCGCGCCGATGAGGTCCCGCACGTCCTCGTTGCGACCCTCGCTCCCGAGGAGTTCCTCGATGAAGAGGTCGAGGGCGACGAGTTGTGAGGAAAACGTCTTGGTGGCAGCGACGCCAATCTCGGGACCCGCGCGGATGTAGACGGTGTGGTCGCATTCTCTCGATGCTGTGCTGCCGACGACGTTGGTGAGTGCGAGCGTGCGGGCGCCCCGGCTTCTGGCTTCCCTTAGTGCGCTCAGGGTGTCCGCCGTCTCGCCGCTCTGGGTGACGCCGACGACGAGGGAGTCCTCGGTGACGGGGGCGGGGGAGGTAGCGTACTCGCTGGCGAGATACGCGCTCGCGGGGACGCCCGATTGGCGCAGGAGGTGAGCACCGTACAAAGCGGCGTGATAGGACGTGCCGCAGGCGACGAACTGGACTTGCTGTGGGACGGGAAGGTCGTCGAGTTCCTCGACTTCTATCGTTCCTTCTAATTCGTCCACGCGGCCGCTCAGACATTGGCGCAGGGAGGTGGGTTGCTCGTTAATTTCTTTGAGCATGAAGTGGTCGTAGCCACTCTTTCCCGTCTGTTCGGCGCTCCACTCCACGCGATTGACTTCCTTTTGGACTTGGTTCCCGTGTGGGTCGTAGACCGTGTACCCATCCGGGGAGAGGACGGCGAGCTCGTCGTCGTCGAGATAGATCACGTCGCGGGTGTGCTCAAGGAAGGCCGGCACGTCGCTCGCGAGGTAGTAGGCGTCTTGCCCGACGCCCAACACGAGGGGTGAGTCGTGTCTGGTGGTGAAAATTTGGTCCGTGCCGTCGATGATCGCCGCGAGCGCGTAGCTTCCGTCGACTCGTTTGACAGCCGCCTCGAACGCCTCTCGTGGGCTCTTACCTTCGTTGAGGTGTTCGGCGATGAGATGGGGGACGACCTCGGAGTCCGTATCCGAGGAGAAGGTCGTACCCCGGGCTTCGAGTTCGTCGCGCAGGGATTGGTAGTTCTCGATGATGCCGTTGTGAACGACGGCGACGCGCCCCGATTCGTCGGTGTGGGGGTGGGAGTTCGCATCGGAGGGCGGACCATGAGTACTCCAGCGGGTGTGTCCGATGCCCGTTCTCGCCTGGAGGGTCGGGTTGGCGCGGACGGCTTCTTCGAGGTGCTTCAGTCGGCCCTCCTTCTTCATGACCGCCGTGCCCGCCTCACCCATCGCGAGTGCGATGCCGGCCGAGTCGTAGCCCCGGTATTCGAGGTTTTCGAGGCCATTGAGTAGTACGTCTACTGCATCGTCCCGGTTGATACAGCCGATGATCCCACACATCAGCGTCTCACCTCAGCCCCCTCATTGATATTGCCGGTAACATATCCGCCGGCTTGAATCTTTGCCTCAGGGCCAAGTAATGCGCCCGGGGCGATGGTCGTCGCACCGCCGATTTCAGCGCGGTCGGCGATGACACAGCCGAGCGTGGCGTTCTCGTGGATGGTGTTCTGCACGCGGACGTCCGCCGGACCGCCTGGGGCGGTGACGCCGGCGCCGATGTCGACGGCTTGGCCGGTGACCGTTTGGACGAGGGTGGCGTTCGGGTCGACTCTGGAATCCGCGTCGATGATGGAGTGCTCGATGACGCTCCCTGCGCCGATAGTGACGTTCTGCCCGATCGCTGTGTCCGGGCCGATGACTGCTTGCGGGCCGATGGTTGTGTCGGGGCCTATTACGACTGGTGCGTGGAGGGTTGCGTCCTCGTGGATGTGTGCTGTGTCCGCGACGTAGGTTTGTGGGGCGACTTCGGGCTCATTGACTAGGCCTCGGGAGAGGACATCGGAGGCGACACTCAGGAGGTCCCATGGGTAGGTTGCCGCGCTCCAGATGCCTTCCGTTCGGACGCCTTTGACGGAGGCGTCGCGTTCGATTAATCTGGATATAGTGTCGGTGATGGAGAGCTCGCCGTCGGTTCTGGGTGTGGATTCGATTTCCGCGAAGATAGAAGGTCCAAAAGCGTAGACGCCGCGATTGAGGAGATGGTACTGTTTGTTTCGGGGTTTCTCGACGAGTTCGGTGACGCGGTTGTCTTTGAGGCGGACGGCGCCGTACTCGGCCGCCTTCTCAGACTCGATGACTGAGAGGGTGGCCGTCTCGGTGGTGGTGTGGGCGTCGATTACTTGCTGGACAGTTTTGGCGGCGACGATTTCGTCGCCGTTGAGGACGAGGAAGTCCTCGTCGATGGCGTCGCGGGCCTGGAGGAGGGCGTGCCCGCTGCCGAGCTGTTTGTCCTGCACATGGTAGGTGATTGGTGCGCCACGGTACTGGGAGCCGAAGTGGTTCTGGACTCTGTCGCGTTCGTGGCCGACGACGAGGTGGAGATCGGTGATGTCGGCGTCAACGAGGGCGTCGAGGACGTGTTCGAGAATCGGTCGATTGCCCGCAGGGAGCATGGGTTTTGGGCGGTACTTGGTGAGGGGGCGGAGACGGGCGCCCTCTCCAGCGGCGAGAATAACTGCCGAGTGAATATTCATTATCTGACGTGATTCACACACCCACTAATCGGTTGTGTATTTGCGAAGGTCATCTCGGGATTTCAAAACTACGGGAGTAACAAACACATTCGTCATGAGGGTTTTTCGATGCCTTCCAAAGGTTTTCACTCGGTACGTGGTGTGTGGACTACCACGTCAGACCTTCATACACGATACCGTCGCGACGGGAGATAGCACGACGGCCGTCGACGACGACCGGCGTAGTCATCGCATCGAACTCCTTATCGAGTTCGGAGATTTCCTCCCAGTCGGTGACTATCAGGGCTGCTGAGGCGCCCTCGAGTGCCGCGGCAGGACTCTTTGCATACTCGATATCAGGGAAGTGCTCCCGCATGTTCTCTGCAGCAACAGGATCGTAAGCGGCGATCTCGGCACCGCGAGCGTGGAGTCCCTTAATCACGGGAATTGCGCGAGAATTTCGAACGTCATCAGTTCCAGGCTTGAACGCGAGGCCCAGCACGGCCACGCGCTTGCTCGCAACGTCGACATGGTTTTCCATGAACGAGAGGAGTCGTTCAGGCTGGCGCTCGTTTATCTCGGTCGCGGCATCAAGCATAAGGGGTTCGTAGTCGTGCTGGCGTGCTGTTGCACGGATTGCTGCGGTGTCCTTCGGGAAGCAGCTTCCGCCCCATCCGAGCCCACTTCGAAGGAACTGTGCTCCAATACGGTCGTCGAGACCGATGGCGTCGGCGACCTCGTAGGCATCAACGCCGAGTTCCTTGCAGATGTTCCCAATGTCGTTGATGAGGCTGACCTTCGCTGCGAGGAAGGAGTTGTTCGCGTACTTAATCATTTCCGCCGTCCGGGTATCGGACTCCACGACGGGAGCGTCAGTTTGGTCGATAAGTGGGTCGAACACCCTGTGCATGTCCGCCAGAGCTCGCTCGTCGTCGGCGCCGAGGACGACCTTGTCCGGGTCTAGGAAGTCGTGGACTGCAGTACCCTCGCGCAGGAACTCGGGATTCATCCCGACGCCGAAGTCCTCACCTGCGGTTTTGTTCCCCTTTCGTTCGAGAATCGGGGTGATTTTGTCTTCGGTGGACCCAGGGACGACGGTGCTTTTCACAACGACGGTGTGCCATTCGTCTTTCTCTGCGAGGGTTTTCCCGAGCTGGGCGGCGCCGGCCTCCATGATGGAGAGGTCGATGCTGCCGTCGTCGTTCTGAGGGGTGGGGAGACAGAGAAAGGTCACGTCGGTGTCGAGAAGTTCAGCGTATTCAGTTGTGGCGCGAAGACGACCGATGCCATTGTCGCCAGCGTGTTTGGTGAGGAGTTCTGGGAGGCCGTCCTCGTGGATTGGTGCTTCGCCTGCGTTGATGGCGTCGACGATACTCTCGTCGATGTCGATGTTGACGACGTCGTGGCCAAGATCAGCGAAGCAAGCCGCGATTGTGGTGCCGACGTATCCGCTGCCGACGACGGAGAGGTGCATGGAGTCAGATAGACAAGAGGGTCACTCATAGGTTGGGTTATCCGTGTGAAAAGACATATGTCGGAGTATGGTAACCCCTACATAATCATGAAAGCCGTTGTACTTGCTGCAGGGGAAGGAACTCGTCTCCGTCCACTCACCGAGGATAAGCCGAAGGGAATGGTTGAGGTGAACGGAAAGCCCATCCTGACGCACTGTTTCGAACAGATGGTGGAGCTCGGTGCCGACGAGCTGGTCGTGGTTGTCGGGTACATGAAGGAAAGCATCATTGAGCACTACGGTGACGAGTTCGAGGGCGTGCCGATTACCTACGCTCACCAGCGCGATCAGAAAGGGTTGGCCCATGCGTTGTTAACTGTCGAGGAGCACATCGACGACGACTTCATGCTCATTCTCGGGGACAACATCTTCCAAGCGAATCTAGAGGACGTGGTTCGTCGTCAGCGAGAAGATCGAGCGGATGCGGCGTTTCTCGTGGAGGAGGTGGACTGGGAGGAAGCGAGTCGGTACGGAGTCTGTGACACGAATAAATATGGAGAGATAACGAATGTGGTGGAGAAGCCTGAGGATCCGCCGTCGAACTTGGTGATGACCGGATTCTACACATTTAGTCCGGCAATCTTCCATGCATGTCACCTCGTTCAGCCGTCGAATCGTGGGGAATACGAAATTTCGGAAGCGATTGACCTGCTGATCCAGAGTGGGCGAACGATTGACGCCATTGGGCTGGAAGGATGGCGAATCGACGTTGGGTATCCAGAGGATCGGGATGAGGCTGAAGAGAGATTATCAGGCGAGAGAGACAGTAGTGAAGCGAACTCCCAGAACGCGATACAATCGTAACGAATAAGATATCGTATGAATCAATTCAATGGTTAAGCCAGATAGGGCCGCAGAATCGAAACGACTCAATTCGAAGGCGAGGAGGATACGATAGTGACGTCAGAATCGCTTCGCATCCTTCGGGTCGCTACAGACACATATCCTGAAGTGATCGGAGGGGGAGCGATCCACGCACATGAGATGTCCGCTATTCAGGCTGACCTAGGCCATGATGTGACCTTGTTAACCTCGGATCAAGGGGACAGGTCACTTCCCCGTCGCGAAGAGCAAGCAGGGTACACACTTCGACGGTTCCGAGAATTGGGACAGCCACTCGGGAACAGTATTACTCCAGGGTTGTTTCGCTCACTTCATGATCTTCGTGATGAGTTCGATGTTGTTCATGCCCATTCGCATCTTTATTTGTCAACGAACATGGCGGCCGTATTGGCACAGTTTGACGATACCCCCTTGGTCGTGACTAATCACGGGCTGTATTCTCAAAGTGCGCCGTCGTGGTTCAACGAATTATATCTCAAGACACTAGGTCGGTTCACGTTCAACGCCGCCGATAGAGTTCTGTGCTATACCGAAACAGATGAACGGCGACTTCGTGAATTCGGCGTTACCACGCCAGTTTCTCTCGTCCACAACGGGGTTGATTGTGAACAGTTTTCGCCAATAAAAGAACAAGCAGATCCACTAGAGGTTCTCTATGTCGGGCGATTAGTAGAAACGAAGGGTGTACAGAAACTTGTGGATGCCTTCTCTCAGATTGACGTTAATGCTAATCTTCGAATAGTCGGGAAAGGACCGTTACAAGAGGATTTGAAGCAGCAGGTCCACGAACTCGGAATTGAAGATCAGGTAACGTTCGCTGGCCGGGTGCCAAATGATGAGTTGCCAGCGATCTACGCACGGAGTTCTGTGTTCGTACTTCCCAGTAGTCGTGAAGGTCTTCCACGAACGCTATTGGAGGCACTAGCTTGTGGGACACCAGTTGTAACGTCTGATCTCCCGCAACTCGAATCGCTGATTGAAGGTGTTGGGATGACTGTCCCTGAGGAGGATGTAGGAGGGCTCGCTGAAGCGCTTGAGCAGATATTGTCCGACCCTGAGTTGCGAGCTCGGTTTTCAGAAGCTGGTCGGCAGAAGATCGTTGAAGAGTATTCGTGGGCGGAAACAGTCCGGGAGACGACAAAAGTGTATTATGATTTGCTGGAAGAGTGAGTCTGAGGTGATCGCATGATTCTGTCCTCCGAAACATAATCCCCCCACATAATAAATGAATTTTCGAGAGATACTATCTGACGCTGGCGTGTCATTTTTCCGCAAACTAGTGACAATTGGGTCTGGCTTTGTTATCATCCCAATCATTACACGGAAACTTGGGGCAGAGGAGTACGGGATCTGGGTAACCCTAATATCATTCGTCGGCTTGATGACAACAGTTTCCGGATTACATCTCCACGGTGCCTTGATTCGGTACTCTCAACGGGAAAGAGACGAAGAGATATTTATTAATATATTTACTTTGAGCTCGATAGTATCGGTCGGTACGGTAGTAACAATACTCATTCTGAGTATTGTGATAGGCCGAGCTGGACTGTTAGAATCGATCTCGTTTAATCATCTTATCCCTGTCGGGATACTCATTGGGCTGCGAATAATCATCGAGCTTGTGCTTAATTCACTTCGCGCTCGGAAGCGCATAAAACACTACGAGCTGGCGTATACAATCCGGCTTCTTCTAGAGACCTCCGCAATCGCGGTCGCGGTCTGGTATGCCCAATCATTGGTGACTGCACTATGGGCATTAGTTGGCGTCACACTGTTACTCGACATTCTGCTCCTCGCAATTTTACTGCCTCGGCCGGTCCCCAGACCTAATCCATCATCATTCAAACGATATCTCTCGTATGGAATCCCGATGATACCGAAGGAGATCTCGGGATCACTTCTCAATCATGCTGATAAATTTCTAATAATCTATTTCCTCGGTCCGGTCGCAACAGGTGTCTATGCAGTTGCCTATACGGTCACAACTACTTTCCCGGCTGTAACAGGCATATTCAATTCTACGTTGTATCCGCGCGTCTCTGAGGCATGGGATAATAAGGATTTCAACGACCTTCGGAAATTTTATTCTGTATTTATTAGATGGTATATAATCCTAATACTGCCAGCTATCGCAGGAGTCTCAATCCTTGCTACCCCATTACTTCAACTTATTTCGACAGGTGAGATAGCAACAGAAGCGGCGGTTTTAGTCCCTATTCTAGCAGCTGCCTTCGCTTTCCAAGGCTTGGAGTATAGCTTGAGTTATCCACTCGCCGCAGGTGAAGAAACAAAAAAGATCGCGGTTATTACTGTTATCGCAGTTGTAGTGAATATCGGGGCTAATGTCGCCTTAATTCCGACACTCGGATTAAGCGGGGCAGCCATTGCCACATTTTTCGCCTTCGCCCTTCGTACGGGTTGTCTATATCATTACTCTAACCAGTTTTTTGACATCGCCCTGCCAGTGATTGGTGGGTTAAAATCAGGAATTTCCACAATTATAATGATTTTGTCTCTTATTTGGATTCCAATAGAACATAGCGCAGCTCAGCTAGTTGCATTCCCTATTATCGGGGCAGTTGTTTTCTTCATAACATTCATTCTATTGGGGGGGGTCCACTCCTCAGAATGGAACCGATTACGTTCCCTCATCAACATATCAGGCATTGGTCTAAGTTGAATCAAATGTCGCTCTTGTGAATTACATTGTTGGTGAGTCAGAGAACTGCTTGGACTATCTTTTTGAGTGCTTCCCGTCCCAGTTTTCGGAAGGTTCGTCGTCGAAGTTGGAACGGTCTAAGATACGCTGTCAGTTTGTCTTTTGAGACGCCTCGATGCAGCGAGAGCCACCGCCGCGCCAGCGACGCGTGGCTCTCGGATATGTTCACGTGAGCGTCTTCATCAACGTACTCACCATCACCGTGAGTCACTGATTCTCGGTAGAAGTTTTCAACATCGTTGAGTGGATCGTAAGCTCGAAATCGTCGGGATAGACCGTTAGTAACTCATTCTCGCGGTTGTCGAGAAGGAATTGCACAGTCGCTTCGTCAGCGGATTCCGCAGGTGCGACGTATCGTTGATCCCCACGGTAATAAACGAGCGTGAACACAGGCGGTTTGTCCTCCTTGTCCGAGTTTCGAGAGGGCTGCGAGCGCTACTCCCAATCACAGTCGCGGCCTTTCTTCCCGACAGAGACATAGAATTCATCGATCACGACCGGGCCAACAAGATCGATGGTTGGTGCGTCAAGCAGTTCGCCAGAATTGTCGACCCACCGCCGAATCGACCGGTACGAAACGTTAACTTCAGGGTCTGACTGGCGGACATTTGCGTTGAATCAGAGAATCGAGTAGAACGCGGACAGCTTATCGAGACCGATCTTCGCGTGCGCGAAGATCGTGCCAGTCTTTGAACGTGCGGTCACAATTCTTACAGATACACCGTTGATACTTCCGGTGGCTGCCGTTGCTAGACCACTAACTCAGACCGGCAGCGTGAGCAGTAGGGACCCTCTAACAGCGAATCTGCTGGATCAGGTTCGCGACGCTCACCTCCGAGTTTAACAGTTTGAACGGGAACATTTGCACCCGGGTGACGCGGAAGCGTCACCCTTGCCCGCTACCTTTCACAGCGCCAGCTCTTCCCGACCAATAATCTGCTTCCGAAGAGCGTAGATTGAAGTGAATCTCACCGAATATTGCGATTATAATCTCTGACATCCGGAAAGTAATTAGAGTTTATGGAGCGAGAGGCGACACCCGAGCTAGCGATGAAGCTCGGGATCCGACTCCATCTGGCAGTACCATCACTTTTGGATACAATTTTGATTCTTGAAATATTGGGTGTTGAGCGTTATCGTTCGACCGTGCATAACTGGATACAGAAGGCCGATCTACAGCCCCGCGACAGTGCCAATCCGGATCACGTTGCGGTGGACGAAACCGTGATCTAACTCAACGACGACCAGTTCTGGCTGTACGCTGCGGTCGCTCTCAACACGAACCGCCTGCTGCACGTAAAGCTCTCTCCGAGAAGAAACCAGGCGATTACTGAGATGTTCCTTGCCGAACTCCGCGAGAAACATCTCGTCGGTGACGCGCTCTTTCTCGCCGATTCTGCGCCCTGGTTGCAGGCAGCCCTAGACCGACACGGCCTCCGATTCCAGTAAACGCCACGGGAATCGGAGCAGCGTCGAACGTGTCTTCCGAGAACTAAAACGTCGAACCGACCAGTTTTCAAACTGTTTCAGCCACGCCGAATCAGAGACCGCCGAAAAATTGACTTCAAGCATTCGCCTTCGCATGGAACTTTCATACGACGATTATTGACGTGGCCGAGCGGAGAGAAATAGCTTAGTAAATCGCGAACGCAGACACAAGGCCAGTCACTACCCCAGACTTCGTGGAAGGTCGGGTTGGTGGAATTACTGAGATAGCAGGGTTGCTGGAGAACCCACAGCAGTTTGGCCTTCTGGAACATCGTCCAAAACGACAGCATTTGCACCAACGACTGCGCCTTCTCCTATCGTAATATCTCCTAATACGACTGCACCAGAGTAGATTATCGCGTCATCGTGAATCGTTGGAAGTCCGTCTTTTCCTTTACCTCCCTTACCAATCGTCACATTTTGGCTGATATGGACGTTCTTGCCCACTTCTGCATCAGCGTGGACAACAATTCCGACAGGATGGTCCAGACTCGTTGATTTAGGCAAATCTTGGCCAAGATCACAGCTAAACATTAGTCTAAAATCTCGGAATTTAATAGCATTCCAGACGCTGAAATAGACTAGTACTATCTGAGCTGCTTCAAGTATGCCGTCATCATTTAGAATCTCAAAGAGCCTTTTAATTTGCCACATCTTTTCTCAGGATACCATCTTGTCTTGTATTATCTTTTTCATCTGGGTGTGGCTCCCCGAGACGTACACACTCAAAGACTGGGCTGGAGATACTCTCAAACTTTAACATGGTTGCAATTGAACACGCTTGGCGTACTGCCACGCCTCACTCTCGGCGGCTCAAACTTCAACATGGTTGCAATTGAACACGCTTGGCGTACTGCCACGCCTCACTCTCGGCGGCTCAAACTTCAACATGGTTGCAATTGAACCACGACGACGAGACGGTCGATGTGGTTTATGTAGCTATCGATGGATGGCTATCGAAGTCAGTAATTTGAAGGCTATTGATGACACTCCCGAAGAGACATTACCAAGCGATGATTGAACTGGGTACAATCTATTTGAGCATCATTTGGTGTGACCATTTAGTAAAGCGTTTTTATACATTAAAGCCGTACTTCCGATTGAATAATTGCTTTCAAAATATTCACGTGCAGGTATCGAATGTTTTTCCCAGACTTTTTGATTAGAACTAACTGCTTTAGATTTCTTGACTAGACAATCGAATGATTCATTGCAATACCCAGGATGCGAAATTTCTATATACCTGGAAGTGTCGACAGAATAACTAACAACTGGTGTTCCTTGTCGCCATGACTCAAGAAACGTATTCGGAAATCCCTCATAATCTGATGTATTAATTAATGCCTTTGATTCGCGGTAATGTTGGTGGACCCCCTCAGGTGACACTTCACCGATAAATTCAACATTTTCCATGGACCGAGCTCGGTCCCTAATCTGTTCATAGTATTGAGGGTCGTTGTCGCTACTGCCAATTATAGAAAAGTCTTTATCAGGAATTCTATCCGCCAAATCTAGGTACAAATGTGGCCTTTTTTGCTCTTTATTTAATCTACCAATCCAAACAAAACCTGAACGGTTCGAATATGATAACTGGTCGCTTGCTACAGGATAACCATTTGGAACAACCTGCGCATCTACACCAAACCGTTCTAACAATTGTTGGCGTTGGTAGTCGGTCTGAGCAATGATTTGTTCTGCATTAGAAATCGCTCGGTTGAGTAGAACACGGAGAGGATATGATAGCTGATCTATGTCTCGACCCACATTAGAATCATTAGCAAGGTTATAGACCCACGAACGATCAGCTAAAGTGGTGAGTAAATATGTGATGGCTGCTTTTTGTGGGTGTCCTCGAAAGACATAGATATCTGCATCTGCAGATCGTATTGCAGAATACAACCGCCTCATTTGCTGTCCACGTTCCAACAAGTTTGCGTTTGAATTCGGTCGATATGCAGCATATAGGGGTACACCATCCCGCGTTTCAACTGTTGGTTGGCCGTAATCACCTACAATGAAGGAAATAGACATATCTGACTTCATTTCTTTACTGAGAAGGTACAATTGCCTCTGTGCGCCCCCAAATGTAGTACCCAAACTTGGGTTAAAGTAGGAGTATGCTGTGAGAGATATAAAGCAGACTTTCATGGGTCTCGGAGTATGATCGTATTAAACAAGACTGAATGAGAGGTATTTAATAGTTTGGGAATAGCGTTCATCAAGAAGTTATCGAAATGTATAATCTGGTGCACAAGTACCTGAAGCTATGAACCCTTGGAGGTACGTTCCCACGCCAGTCGTTGATCTCGGGGTATGGGTATTAACAAAAATTTCGCATCTGGCAGGAACAAATAGGTTAACTTTCAACCATGAAGGTGAGAAGTACGAGATATATTACAACCAAGAGCACTTCAAAAAACTATGGCTGTTCATAGATGATTCGAAGACCTCTGAAAATATCCCATTCTCGTTACTAGACCTAGGGGAAGATGTGGATGTTATTGTAGACGCAGGAGCACATATTGGCTCCTACACAATTCTACTTTCTAAGCTAAATCCAGGACATGATGTATTTGCTTTTGAACCCCACCCTGATAATGCGGGACACTTGTTGGATCTTATGGAGATGAATAATCTGGAAGTAGTTATCGACGAAAAAGCAGTAGTTGGCTCAGGTGCACCTCAAGAGATTGACCTACATAGCAGCCCAAATTCTAGCGAAAGCCACTCTATACGAAACAACCCTCAACAAAAAAACAAAAATGGGAGGGGAGAGATATCAAAAGTAGAAACCATATCGCTATCAACAAGATTAGAAGGTTATTCAAGCCCGTTTTTTAAAATTGATGTTGAAGGTGCCGAATATAGTGTATTGAGAGACATAATATTGTGCTCTTCTTTCGAAGATATACGTGGAATTGTTGAAATCCATCCCGATAAGATGGATCAGTCGGTCGAAGAATGTCTTAAACTATTTGAAAAAGCGGATATCGATTACAAGGAGCTCGGCAGTACTGTTGACAACTATGATCAGAAAAGACCGGGTTTTTATTTTGAAGGTAAGGTAGGAAGGTAGGTGAGGACCGCGGTGTTTAGTTAAGGCTGAAAAGTGAGGCGCGGCGATTTTGTGCTGGTTCATGGCAGAAATCGCACGCCTCAGCGGTTGTGGCGACTGGATAGACTTGGATTTTGTGGAGCGAGAGCGGACACCGAGCGAGTTGATGAAGCTCGGTATTCGACTTCATTTGGCAGGATTATTACTTTCGAATCCCGTTTCAGAATTAGAAAGGTTCGGTGTCAATCGCTCTCGGAAAGCAGTTCACGATTGGGTTCAGAAGGCCGATCTACAGCCCGCCAGCAACGCCAGCCCGGATCAGATTGCGGTGGACGAAGCGGTGATCCGGATCAACGGACAGCAGTTCTGGCTGTATGCTGCAGTCGATCCAGAAAGGAACGAATTTCTCCACGTGAGGCTGTTTACGACAACTACAACGGCTTTAACGCAGCAGTTTTTGCACGAGCTTCGTGAGAAACACGACGTTGAAAACGCTGTGTTTCTCGTTGATCACGCGCACCATTTAGCGGCTGCACTGCAACGAGCAGGCCTCCGATTTCAGACGATTCGCCATGGAAATCGGAATGCCGTTGAACGTGTCTTCCGAAAATAAAACGACGCACTTCATCGTTTAGTAATAGTTTCAGCCACGTCGATCCAGAAACCGCTGAGACGTGGTTGCGGAGCTTCGCCGTCTGGTGGAACTCGCTTAACTAAACACGATGGTGAGGACAACGCTAATATTCAACTAACCCAGAAATGTCGGTCGGGTATTACATCCCCTTGCCAACTGACTATACATAATCCATATCGAAACGACTGGTACCGGTTTTAGTCCAGTATTTAAAGTACTCGATGTACTTTTGCGCGCTCTCACGCCACGATGGTAATGTAACCTCTGCTCCTTCACCTGAGAATTTTTTGACTGCTTTGGACACAGTACTCGGGCTTGGTGAGACACAAGCTCCCGTTGCTTTATACTCATCAATTACTGCACGGTGTGCCGGAATGTCTGACAAGATGACAGGCAGTCCGAAAGAAAGCGCCTCCAGTGTCGCCACAGGTAGTCCCTCGTAAGCCGACAACGACGCAAATAAGTCTGCATCTGCAAACCAGCGCCACTTCTCCTCATTGCTCACATATCCTATGACCCTGACTCGGTCGGAAGCCTGCTCTTCTACTGCTTCGCGTAGCGGCCCGTCGCCAGCGATCACACAGTATATATCACGGTCTCTGCATACCTCAGTCATCGTCTTAGCAAACAGGACGGGACGCTTCTGGTGATTTAGACCGCCAATATTGAATACGAGAGTCGAATCATTCGGGATACTGTATTCCTCGCGAATCGGCTTGTAAGCGTTCATTTTTGGCGTGAATACACCGTTCGGTATCGTCGTTGCATCCTTGATACCGAAAGCTGCGACTTCCTCTTTTAGTTGTGAAGACACCACTGTATACCGGGGGCCATCTATGTCGGGATCAGCCAGTTGATCATAGAACCATCGCTCTAACTGCTTTGTCACCCAGTGGTACGGCATTAGCCGTCGTGGGTAAACACCCTCTTTAGTAAGTCGATATTTAGCGTGCTCAGTCGTGTGGAACGTCACAATCATCCGGTTCCACAGGTCTGAATTGCGAGTGGGAAGGGTCGGCGATAATGGTTGGTGCGTCCAAATCAAATCATACGCAGTCGGATCAGCTGCTAACTCATTAAATTGACTCCGCCACCACCAAGCTATTCCAGGAACACCGACCGTTACTGGACCTAACTTAGCAGCCGTGCCGTCCGGAAGATTGTAATCAACATCATGACCCATCTCTTCCCACTCTGAGCCGACACGTAATGCCACCTCTCGAATGCCTAGTCGTTGGGGTGCAAGTATTAGGCAGTTCATCTCTTAGATTTCATTCCCTTTATACCAAATGTGCCGGCCATTATATTGTACCATGATCATGCAATAGCACGATTCACAGATAACACCAACTACACTAAATAATTTTGAGTTGTCTCGCTATGTCGACTTTTTCACTTTCGAGTGTTGTTACTTAGCAGTTGGTTGGCGAGACGAATAACAGACAAAATAGGTTCCACTATCCCAAATTAGAGACTCATTCGCCGGAGAACACGTAGCAGAACGGCCTTGAGAATCGATCATAGAGGTTTTCTCCGGAAAACGATCCATGTAGAAGTGGATAGATTGCTCTTGAGAGTACTCACTCGAAGTAACAGCAAACGATTCACCACCGAATCTTGGGTCAAGATCATTTCCTAATGGAACTAACGGTCCTACCATGAAACTCCCAGACAGGAGCAGCAATATCACCATCGCCACAAGCTTATTCCTCCCGGATATCCTTAAAATTGATATACTAGCGAACACTAATAGTGGGATACTGGCGAAATAATAGAATCGGTAGGAGAGGTTGTAGTCAAATTGAAGGACGACTGCCGTAGTTGTGGCACCGAGTATCACCGTAGTATATGCGTAGAAGGTAATATTGTCACGCCAAGATTTGAGTAGTGTAAGGGCGGCACCGATAGCTGCGAAGAGGACGACAGCCCCTACATGATACAAAGTGAGAGCCAATGACCTGTTGCCGATTAAACTCCCTAACAACCCAGTACTTGTGTCTCCACTGGACCCGACACCCTCAGCGGCTGCCCCAGATGTAGGGATGATCAACTTGAGGAGCGAGCTCGCGTCTGGAATCTCAAATAATGTATGGAATATGAATAGTGTGCGATACCCTTGTTCCGAGTAGAGAACCCGACTGGGTATCGCTACTCCGATAATTAGTGGGACAAGGATGTATGTAGATCTTTTCCAAGAGTATTGTTCGGATTTGTCAAGCCTATCCAAAGTCATATAGAGGATAGAATGAAGAAGAAGTGATCCGATAACAATAGAAGATATGATGCTGGAGTACAGTAAGTGGACAAAGATACTGGATACGGTCATAGAAACCAATAACCATTCCTCGCGAATGCCTTTGTTTCTAAGAAAGATCATAAGCATGATAGACACAGAGAGGAACCAAATAACCGCCACTCCGTCGGCTTCAGCTAAGATACCGCTTCTCAGGTAAAGTGCATAAACGCCAGTAAGTACGGCGGATAACATACTGGTTTTAAGAGATCGAGATGTTATGTAAGCGAGTGCAGCGACAAGTAGGGGAATAAATGCACTTGCAATTGTGACTACCATTGAGGCGTCGAATTTCCCGACATCAGATATGAGAGAGTGAAAAGCCATGAGCAAGATGTAGAGAGGGGCGGTTTCATAGTGGCCCCACAGGTCGATTGCTCCACTATTTACGATGATCTGCGCCTGAGAAAGTAACTGCCGTTGGTCGCCCGACCCAAGTACAACTTGTGTCATCCCGGCTACTCTAAGAATGGTTCCGGAAATGGCTACAAACGCAAGTGTAGATACAATCTGACTCTGTGACTCCGTCTGATAAAAAAGGATGCTTGCGGTCATCAAGATGAATCCGATAGAGATTCCGAAGAATAGATAGAGCGGTCGGGGAAACACCGGTTCAACCACCAGTGTCAGAATCGCAACGCTTCCCACAATCAACCAAGAGGTAGTATGTAGGAATTTCCAGCGTTCAGCCATTAGTCACCATTTGATTACCGAGGTTGAAATAGATATCCTATTAGCTCAATATTATCTTAGCACCAATTCTAGCCTACGGGATATCCACATTCATCTGGCCCCAGTATAATATACATACTTCCCCAATTATAGTCGTGTTTTCAATCAAATGTTCATAAATTCTCGCCCCCCAATAGTTTCAAAACAGATAAACATAGGATTAGCCGCGGAGCGATACGCGTCAGCAATGTCTAATAGATATGCACCGTGGGTTATTTATAACCCAGCGCCTCCAGCCGCCTCTCGACATCTCCATCGGTTTTAGTACCAACTTTCGACTCGTGGGCCTTCCTAGCCAACCACTGCTCGCTAACCGACAGAAGAGATTCAGATAGCGCTGAATCACCCTTCAACTCTCCGAGAAGCTCTCCGGACTCGAGATCACGTTCAAGGAAACACGCCTCAGTTTCAGTCCGGGCAGAGAATCGACGTATATATTTTGTTTCCTTTGAGTCCCCACGGACACTCTGGACGACTGACCGCTCAGCAAAAGCCTCGGGCGAGTCCACCACATCGAACAGTGATACACCGGGCAGCTCCGAGATCGGTTCGCCAACGGCATCAAGTACAGTTGGGACAATATCAAGCGTACTGATCGGTACATCGACATCGGCACCGTCCTCAATTCCATCAACGATTAACGGTACCTTCGTAAGTTCCTCGTCCAATTCTCGTGGATGCCCATAGTAGTCGTGTTCACCGAAGGCATCTCCGTGGTCAGCCGTGATAATCACAATAGTTTCTTCAAGTAGTCCACGCGATTCTAACCCATCCAGAAACGCCTTAATCTGGTCATCTGTGTAGCGAATCTCCGCATCATACAGGTTCAGCAGTTCTTGGCGTTCAGCATCAGTAATACTATCTGGATCTGTTACCGCGGCGCGTTTGTACAGATTCTGTGCCCTCTTCATACTGCTAGTCTCGTCGTCAAACATTCCCTGGTACTCCTGAGGTGGGCAATACGGCCCATGAGGATCCATGTAATGGGCCCACAGGAAGAAGGGTTCCTCAGTTGAATCAATCCACGACAGCGCCCGTTTATTAATTGTTTCCGCTCGTGCGTAATGTCGACGTCGTAGCTTGTCGAGAGCCCGCTGTGCTAGCGCGAGAATCTTATGTTGCCCCAAGCGCAAATCGTCATCAAAATAATCGAAATCACGGTTAAACCCATATGCCCGTGAAACATAAGGGTTTGAGTGAATACCAGCTGTAGCGTACTCAGTGTCCGCAAGGAGTGTCGCAATAGTATCCGTCGCTAGAGCATACTCATCACTAACACAGACGCTGGGCGGTTCGCCGCTCAAAAGCGCTGGTACTGCCTCCCGAGTGTGCGAACTAGCGCTGTAGGCGTTTTTAAAGAATGTGTGTTCAGAGGCAAACTGTGCCAAGTTCGGTGTCGTGTTACGATCGTAGCCGTAACATGAACAGTGGTCAGCACGAAGCGCATCGGCCGAGAGAAGAATGACATTCGGACCCCCTTCAGACATTATCGATAGATTTGGGTACTACATGTTAAGGGTTGTGTGATACACAGTCCGATCTTCAAATTATGAGAGATTCATAATCAGGACCTAATCACAGCCCTTTTCAGCACATAACATGAGAGATAACATATGAATACCATCCGTGTCGCCGTTTCTGGCGCCGGAAACATCGCCACAAGCCGTCACCTCCCGACATACGCCGCAAGCGACCGTATCAACCTCGTTGGAGTGTATGACCGCAACGAACAGAAGACACGGGATGCCAGCAAAGAGTACGACATACCAGCGGCAGATAGCTTCCAGGAACTGTGTGACCGAGCGGAACTCGTAGTCCTCTGCACGCCTCCAGATATCCATTGCGAACAAGCGGTCAAGGCAATGCATGCAGGCTGTCACGTTCTAACTGAGAAACCAATGGCGATGACCACCGCCGAAACCGACGAGATGATTAAGGTCGCCGAAGGAACGGGTCAGATTCTTTCCGTCGTCCACAATTTCTTGTATATGGACTCAATACTAGAGGCTCGCAAATTAGTCGATTCAGGTAATCTTGGGACTGTTACGCGAACTTACATGGTAAAACCGGAATCCGAACAGAAGCGTGCTAAACAGTATCTCGAACGAGGGGACGCAGGCGGTGAAGCCTGGAAGCTCTTCCGGCTGTTCTGGGACGAGGCTGCCCATCTCATGTACCTTACCGAGGCGTTTACCGACGAGCTATCGCTTCGACGCGCGGAAGTCTCTTCAAGTGTAGCGACGACTCATGGCACAATTAGAGCGCAATTTGAGGGCAAGTCAGGCGCCGAGGGAAACCTCTCGATGCTCTTGGACGCACCAATAAGCGAATGGTGGTTCGTTGTTATCGGAACCGATGGTATCATTTTCATTGACATATATCGCGACCTCACTATCAAGCTCAACCGGGAGCCTGACCACTCTGCGACACGTGTTCTTACAGTTCTGTTAAGTGGCATTTTCCAAGCCGGCTTTGGAGCGTTCGAGAGCGGCCTTAGCCTGCTCAAGGACCGATACAGCGGCGGGAACCGAATCCCAGATGCTGGCTTCTCACGGCAACTAGAAGAACTACTTGACTCGATCGAGACAGGTGGTGAGCCACCAGTAACTGGCAAGCAGAGTGCACGGACGATACACGCTATGGAAGCTGTCGCTGATGCTACGAGGATGCAACGGGAGAAATCAGTTAACTCAGATCAGTATAAGTCGTAGTATTTGTCGGCTGCCGCGTAAACAGCCCTTATTGAATAGACTCTTGTGGTCCGATTGGTGATTATACGTATTGGAACAGATATCAATGAGGAGCCGAGTAGCCATTCACTCAAAATCAACACTAATATCCCCCCGGTTATTGATACCTATCTAAATGTCGATGAAACGTGTCTTGATTACGGGGGGAGCCGGCTTCATCGGAGGCCACATTGCTGAAGGGTTAGCTAGAGACGGTCACGACGTTACTGTTCTCGACAATTTCGAGCCATACTATGATCTCGGCATCAAGAAACGAAACGTCGAAACTGCGAAACGAGTCGCCGAAAGTAACGACGGCGAATACGAACTTATCGAAGACTCTATTACAAACGCAGAGTTAGTCAACGAACTCGTCTCCGATATAGACATCCTCTACCACCAAGCTGCTCAAGCAGGCGTACGCAAGAGCGTTGAAGAACCCGCCAAAGTCAACCACTACAACGTGGACGGCACAATCAACGTCCTCGAAGCAGCCCGAAAACATGACATAGAGCGAGCCATCATCGCCTCCTCATCATCCGTTTACGGCAAACCGGAGTACCTCCCATACGATGAAAACCACCCAACTTCGCCAGTCTCACCATACGGCGTCTCGAAGCTAGCCACAGAGCAGTACGCCCGCGTCTATAGCGAGATTTACGGTCTCCCCACCGTATCCCTTCGGTATTTCACCGTCTACGGGCCCCGAATGCGACCGAACATGGCGTTCACGAACTTCGTTTCGCGGTGTCTCCACGGTGAACCTCCAGTCATCTATGGCAATGGCTCACAGACACGGGACTTCACCTACAAAGACGATATCATCCGGGTCAACAAGCAACTTCTCGAGGACGATAGCGCCGACGGCAAGATACTGAACGTGGGTTCTACCGACAATATCGACATCCAGACGCTCGCGGAGATTATCCGCGACGAGATCGATCCGAGTTTACATATTGAATACGATGAGGCCCGAACGGGGGACGCAAAACATACCCACGCCGACATCTCGAGGGCCAACGAACTCTTGGGATACGAACCGACCGTCGATATCCGAGAGGGAACCCGGAAATTCATCGCTTGGTACCTTGAGAACGAGGAGTGGTACGACCCGCTTGTCCGAAACTCCTAATCGGATCGGTTCATCGTTCAAATAAGCAGTACAGATGGCGAGATAGTGGTCGGCAACTGGCTCGCCTTCCGCAATCGGCGCGTGTTCGCCGTAGTCCTCGTTCTTGTGCCTACGCTGGGGTTCGCCAAGACGCCTCCTACCTCAACCTACCGAAACTTGCTATTCCCTTGTCTGGAAGTTTCGATTTTCGGAGACTCTAGGAATACCGGTTGTGAAATCGAGCGCCGGTTATCTCTATGAATTCATATCTGAAGAGATCATTTGAGAGGATGGTTATTCAGAGCGATAGGTGTTTAGCGAATGCAAAATGATCGCTGTGAAACATGAAAACACGCCTCCGAGCGCGAATGTCGCCGAAATAAGCGCTAACCCTACCGGAAATGATCCTGTACTGATATAGTTCGAGAACGTCCAATATCCAATCCCAAGCCCAACAAAAGCACTTGTAAACCCAGGCACACCTAGAGCTATAATCGGCCGTTCACGCTCTACAGTCCTCAAAATGTTCCCGACCAACGAAACTCCGTGCGACACCGGATTGTGCGTACTCGCGTCCTCCACATCGTAGTCGATTGTCGTCCCGATCTCCTCGATGTCGTACCCATGTTGGTGGGCGTGGTACAGAATATCCGTACTCGCGCTCATCCCGGTCCCGATCTCCTCGTCCTCACTCAAAGATTCAATCGCCTCGCGATTGTACGTCCGGAAGCCGCTCTGCGTGTCCTTTACACGCGACTCCGAGCGAATCACACCCATACTCAGGTTCGTCAGAATGTTCACGATTTCCAATCCGAAGCGTCGATACAATGGTAATTCCGTCTCCGAACTCTCTACAAACCGACTCCCGATCACGATATCAATGCCATCCTCTTCCTGTACCTGAACCGTTTCGGGAATGTCGCTCGGGTCATGCTGGCCATCGCCGTCAAGAATCACCAAGTGATCCGCCCGCCGCTCGTCCGCCTCTCGAAACGCCGTCCGAAGCGCGGCCCCATACCCGCCGTTCTCCTCGTGTTCGATGACCGTCGCACCGGCCTCCCTCGCCAGCAGTACCGTATCATCACTACTTCCATCATCAATCACGAGCACAAGATCAGCGTACTGCTTCGCCTCGGACACTACATCCGCGATTGCTGCTTCCTCGTTGTACGCGGGGATAGCGGCCAACACACCCAGCTCATCATCAGCCTTCTGACTGACGACCCCACTAACGACCGAATCGGAATCGAACTCTGCGATACTCCGCTTGAAGTCGATTGGTGTGCTACTGTCCTCGGGAACGAGAATCCCAGGAACGGACATCCCACTCGCCACGGTAGCGAAGTGATCACGCATCTCGTCAGTAGATTCGACTCCCGCAGGTGGCTCAATAACGTTAACCCCCAACCGGTGTCCAACCTCGACGAGCGCACCGCTCTCACCAGTATCCGCTAAGACAACAGGAAGTCCGCACGCGTTTGCTCTCAAGAGATTGTTGAGAACACCGAAGTCCTCGCTCGTAACCAGTCCGACCGCAGGTTGAGAGGTAGTCTCAGTCACAGCGGACGTATCCGACCCCGAACGAGCCATTATTTTAAATCACCTTCAGTAAATGAAATCATATAACGACTATAAATATTGTCCGTCTCATTCTCTGTTTCCCCGACCCCACAGTCGCTCGGCATATTTGTTGTGTGTATGTAAGCAGGTATGAACCTTGCTATAGAGTAGATTACAAGCGAGAGTTGCGAACCTATTACTGTACGGCGTTGAACGAGAATAACATGACAGCGATAGAAGAGCAACAAATCCTCATCACAGGTGGTGCAGGCTTCGTCGGGAGTCACCTCACAGAACGACTCATAGAAGACAACGACGTAATCGCTCTCGACGATCTCTCTGCAGGCAAACAAGACGATGTACCCGAAAAATCTACGTTCAAACAAGGGGACATCTGCAATCGAGACTTCCTTGACGAACTTACCGACGACATAGACATCGTCTTCCACCAAGCCGCGGTCGTAAGCGTCCAGAGGTCCATCGAAAACCCAGAAACATGCCATGAGGTGAACACCGACGCGACCCTCCATCTCCTCGAACTCGCTCGCGAGAAGGACTTCCGACTCGTGCTCGCGTCGAGCGCTGCAATCTACGGCCAACCCGAAACGGTCCCCATCTCCGAAAACGACTCTAAAACGCCAACCTCTCCCTACGGCATCGACAAGTGGACTATCGACCGCTACGCTCAGATTTACAACGACCTCTACGACACCGAAACCGTCGCTCTACGCTATTTCAACATCTATGGCCCACGCCAACGCGGTGGCGACTACGGCGGCGTTATCAGCATCTTCCGCGACCAGGCGCTCGCCGGCGAACCCATCACTGTCGACGGCGACGGCACCCAAACGCGCGATTTCGTCCACATCGACGATGTCGTCAAAGCGAACATCCTCGCCGCAACAACAGAACACACTGGCGAAGCGTACAACATCGGCCGCGGGCAACAGACGAGCATCGCGGAGCTCGCCGAAACCATCCAGACGCTCGCGAACACCGACTCCGAAGTAACCTACACAGAACCCCGCCCGGGCGATATCGAGGAGAGCGTCGCGGACATCTCGAAAGCGCGCGAGGAACTAGGCTTCGAACCGACCGTCTCCCTGGAAGAAGGCTTAGAGACAGTCCTCGAAGAAGCAAGAGGAAACTAAAACCGATTGCAACCGAACGTGAGACAGTACACGGACACCCCTCTATCGAAGTGTTCGTAGATGTAAAATGGCAATCATCTTTGGAACCGGACGGGACCTCAATGGTTGGACCCCCCGTGCCAGTATTGCCAGTACCCACCCTACTGGTGCCGGTATGAAGGGGATGAGTAGTCTCCAGCACCCGATGGAAAGAGTACGTTTCGGCTGTCTCAACGACTCACAGAGTTCCGAATCAGTTCTCGAAGGGCAGTCCTCTCACAGAACTCCGACCTTCGAATCCCACCCCGTCCGCTTGACATCCTCCTCCGCCCGAAGGCAGAGGAATCCCGACCGCAGTTGGGATATTACGGTTTGCAGTCCACCACTTGTTCCTGCGGTTGGAATCCGCTGGACAAGTCATAAAGGTAGACTGAAGGCTGTGCCAACCAGCCGGTACTCCTATCCTCGCCCAAACTGGCCGAAAACTCGGAGTTACTTTGATTGATGTCGAGACGGATGTTCTCCGCCCCGTTCACGTCAGCGTTGAACGCCGCGTCACACGCCTCGCACACATATAGACCGCGTTCAACACGCTGACTATCGTCTTTCCGCCCGCAGGCGCAGCACGTCTTGCTCGTGTCCCGCTCTGAAACGTCTACGACATCGATACCCTCGACTTTCGCCTTGTATTCGAGGATATTCGTGAAGCGGTCGAACGCCCACCCGTGCAAGTCAAGGTTCCCCTGCCGACCCCAGTTCTTCGACTCCCCATTCTCGTCCTCTCGAACACCACTGAGGTCCCCGACGTTGATGCGACCAACTTCCGTCTCGACACACCGCCCGACGATGTGTTTAGCGAGACTGTGGAAGAAGTGGGTACGGCGCTCCGACCACTTCTTATGCAATCGGGTGGCTCGCTTTCCGTCCGAGTCATCGCACTTGGCGATTTCCTTCGGGAAGTAGTATCCATCCTGTTTGAGACGGTTGCCAGAGTACAAGTCGGCCTCCTCGGTGCTGTACGCGACAGCGGCGAAGTTACAGATGCCGAGGTCAACACCAGCCGTCTCATTGCCGGGTGCGGTGGGTGTCTCGATCACGTCTTTGCAGACGAGGTGAAGTTCCCACCGCTCTTTCGATTTGTCGTAGAGGGCGCGAACCTGTTGCAGGTTCTCAACTGTGACTCCGGGACGAGTCTCGTATTCGACGAGGATGTACTCCCACGCTTTCGGGTGTTCCTTGTGATTCGCTCCCTTCGAGAGTCGCACTCGATTGTTCTTGGTGTCGTGACAGATGCCGTTCTGCTTCCACGTCACCGTGCTACGGGGGTGTTCCTCGTGGACGCGGTTACCGTCGTTGTCGTAGTAGTTTTTCTTGCGGTAGCCGGGCGGATTCGCCCGATTATCGGACTTCCTCTTTTCGTACCACGAGTTGAAGGCTTCAGCGAGTTCCTCCAGAACCCGCTGACTGGACTGACTATGCAGCCCTTTGTATTTGGAGTGGGTCTTCAACTCGTCTTTGAGGTCGCCGTGGTCGGGAATCTCCCCGGTTTCCTCCCACACTTCGCGGGAGTGGTAGTTGGCGACGTTCCAGAGTTTGCTGGCACTCCACCCGTGCTGGTCGAGCGAGGCCTCTACCTGTGCGTGGTTGAGGATTTTCGCTCGATGGGTGCGGTGGACGTCCAGCATCTCGAAGCGCCGTATAATCGATTATATTTGCCTCTTTTGTAAATATTTGGGTTAGAGATAGTAGAATATCCGGGCTTCAATCGACGGTGTCTCCCACCATCGCTTCCGCTGCTCGGGTTTCGTCTTAGACTCCACTATTTCCGCTAACATGAACACGATACGCGACAACACGCCATTCGTCACGGCCCCCACGCTATCGACCGTCAGGACAGAATCGTCTACGAAGGGCTCACCTAGTAATTGAACGTCCCAGGCGCTGGTACGAGCTCTCGAAACGACCTTAACCAACAGAGAAGAACGGACCATGCTAGCGTTGGTTAAGACTGTCGGCAGTACTGTGTTCACGCGGTCTGGCCTCAATTAGGAAACTGCCCGGACAACGCCCCGAGAACTGACCGCCCTCAATTCCGGGACACATAGTTCACACAACCTTTAGTCACAGCTACGAAACACAACAAATAGTGACGCAGTTCACCATCTATGAGGACCATCTCGATCAAGTACTCGAAGGCGAAGAATTCGCAATCGCGGTCGTTACCGCAACGAAGCCCGACTTTTACAAGCAAGCACCTGTCGTGACTGCCGCCCAAGAGCACGGCCTCCCGTGCTTTATCGTACACACAGGCCAGCACTACGACGACGTGCTCGGCCACGGGCTTGCCGAGTACAACGTCGAGTCACAGATCGGCGTAGACATGGGAATCCGTGGGGGTCTCTCCGAGAAAACCGCGGATCTGATGACGCGGACCAAATCCCTCGCGGAGCACCTCGACGAACAGTTCCCCGAAACGACGATTCTCCCGATCGTCCACGGCGACACCCACGCGGCGGGTATCTTCCCACAGGCGTGGGCGTTCGCGACCAACCAGTTTGTCGCCCACAACGAGGCGGGACTCCGTGGCATGATGCCTTCCTTCGAGCATACCGACGAACCGGACGAATTCATCGCCGACCAGTTCGAGGGCGACTGGGAGCTCAACCGGGCAGAGCCGTTCCCCGAACAGTACGACACGTTCGTCGGGAGCGCAGCCTCAATCTACCATTTCGCGCCCGTCGATCTCAACCGCCAACACTTGGTAAACGAAGGCTATCCCGCCGAATCCGATAGTGCGGAACGCATCCCTGTCGTCGGGAACTCCATCGTGGACGCGATCGAGATGAAGCGCGACCACGACTTGGAGGAATCCATCTTCGATATCTATCCCGTCCTGGAGGAACGCGACGATTGGATTCGCGTGGACATCCATCGCCGCGGCAACCTCCTCAAAGAGCGCTTCACGAGCATCGTAGAGGGCGTTATCCAACTTGTCGAGGACGGCTACAACGTCAATTTCGTCGAGTTGCACGCGACCAAAGCGGCGCTGCAGAACTACGGCTATCGCGAGCGCCTCCTCGAACTCGACGAGGAACGGGAGAACTTCCTGTTCACTGGCCTCTGGAAGAAACACGCCCACGTCTACGAGTTCTTCACGTCCGGCCAGTGCTTCACTGCGTACACCGACTCCGGAAGCACACAGGAGGAGCTCAACGTCATCGACGAGACGTTGTGTCTCACCGCCCGGTTCAACACCGACCGCCCGGAGACGGTGATGGACGCCGAGTCGAATCTACTTGTGCCGCCGATCTCGGGCGAGCACGTTCACGACATGATCGAGTATGTGTACGAGACCGAGCGCGTCCGCGACCGGCTCGGCGATAACGAGAACCTCTACGGCGAGAACGTCGGCGAAGAGATCGTCGAATTCCTCGACGACCGTCGCGATGCTGGTGTCTTCGAGTGGGCATCCAGCCGGGCAGGCTTCGGTGGCGACGGCCAGGAGTTCGAGTATCTGTAACTGGAAGACCACCAGAGTTGTCGACACACAGCCTGAGTGATACTTTGGAGATTATATATCGAAGGCATCCAAGAGCGCGGTGTCGAGATTGTCGCCTACGACCCGATCGCCGATGAGAACATGCGAGAGGTCTTCTCCGATATTGAATGCGCCGAGAGCGCCGCAGGAGCACTCCAAGAGCACCCATCGCGGCGCTGTGGACACGTGGGCTGCGAAAGAGACAGTCCGAATCGTCAGAGGACTACCGTCTCGATTTCCGCAAGGTCGTCGAAGTCCGGGTCACCCGAGTAGAGCACATCGCACTCGTCGTGGACAACTGCGGTCGCGAGATGGATGGCATCCGCATACGAGAGTTCACGCTCACCCGGCGTATAATACTTGAACCGGAGTTCGGCGGCGTATTCAGCGATCTCCTCGATGAGCGGCATACAGTCAATGTACTCGTACTCACGGATTGCACGAACGGCCTCCGCAGCGGTTTCCTCGTTTTCGACGCGACGCACTCGATAGGACACCTCCGCGATAATTGTTGGTGAAATAAGCCCACCGACATCTACGGTGTCCGCCCGTTGAATGACCGCCTCGGCTTCGTCCTCTTGCTCGCCGCTGAAAATATACTCAAGCCACACCCACGAGTCGAGAAAAATCACGCTGAATCCAAATTGGAGTGCGAACTCCACTCGGACTTCGACTCGCGACGCATCTGCTCAACGTCGATGTCGTGCTTCGAGAGCGACTCCTTGACATCACGAAGTCGCTCCATCGCGGGCTTTTTCGGCCGTACTGTCACGCTTCCGTCGTCCTCCAAGATGAATTCGATCTCTGTTCCCGCATCGATTCCGAGTTTCTCGCGTATCCGCTTCGGTATCGTCACTTGTCCCTTGCTCGTGACAGTCGCGTCCTCTGAGGCAGTCATATTCTTACTTTCTCTACATCCTCCTTACTTTTTAATATTCTCATTATTTTGGGTGCGTGTCGTCACTCAGACAAACGTCTCGAACGCACGCGAGGAGTTGGGCTTTCGAGCAAGAGAGGACGTTTCGTCTGTCTCACTACAGCGGCCAATTCCGAAGTGGATTCTTCTCCCACTTATATAACCACAGCTTCCGTTGGTTCCGCTGTTCGGGTTTCTTTATATACGCCCCCACCCCACTCGTTCCGCTGTTCGCACAGGGTGAGAGTACGTTTCGTCTGTCTCAGTGCATACGCTCTGCCTCCTCAATCTCCTCCCGAGCTTCGAGCACAACCTCCGGATCGAGATCCATCTCGTACTCGTAGTACCGACCACCGCCCTCCCCGTGGTTCTGATCTTCCCGTTGCAGGAACCCGAGCATGTGCAGGTCCGAGAGATGATTCTGCACGCTCTTCAGCGATGTCAAGGGGTCAGCGCCATACGAGTCAGCGATCTCCTCGTACGCCGTCTGCACAACACGTGAACGAGTCGGCAACTCCCCCCGCTGGGCCAAGCGTGCCATCGCTTCCAGAATGTACTGGGCGTGTTGCGTCTGGTCGCTGATTCGGTTCCGGAGCCGGCCCCGCTGAACGATTCGTTGGGCCTCGGTAATCTGCGTGTCCGTGACCGTATCCGCGCTCGAACGCTCCGTGACCTCCGCCCCAACGCGGAGGAGGTCGATCGCTTGCCGTGCGTTCCCCATATCTTTCGCCGCGATTGCCCCAGCCTTCGCAATCGCCGAGTCGTCGTAGCCGCCGTCGACGAGCGCCCGCTCCGCACGGTCCGTGAGAATCGTCCGGAGTTCGCCGGCATCGTATGGGCTAAAAGAGATCTCCGTCTCCATCAGCGTGTCTTTGACCTTCGCTGAGAGGGAGTTCCGGAACGTGTAGTTGTTACTGATGCCGATAACCCCGGCTTTTGCGTCCGGAATGTGCCCATTGGACTTCGCACGCGGTAGTTCGTACAGAAGCGTGTCGGCGTCGCTCAGGTGGTCGATTTCGTCGAACACTAACAGATGGGTTCCCTCAACCCGATTGAGCTGTTTGTACAGTTCCTCAAACGCGTCCCCGGTTCCGAGTCCACGCTTCGGGAAGTCGCTCGCGTGCTCGGGGAGGAGTTCGTTGACAATCGTCCGAACGACGAGAAAGAGCGACTTCCCGTTGCAGTTGATCGAGTGGACGTGGAGCTCGTCCGCCTCCGGCCGATGTTCTACTTCCTCCTCAAGCGCACCCATCATATACGTCGTGACCGCGGTCTTCCCGAGCCCCGCTTTCCCGTAGAGCATGATGTTATCGGGGTCTCGTCCGAAGAGCACGTCCTGAAGCGCGTAGCGGTACTCTTCGATCTCTTCTTCGCGTTCGAGAATTTCCTCGGGCTGATAGTTCTCGGTGAGGACGCTCTTGTCCTCGAAAATCGTCTCACCGAAGTCGCCGAATGGGGATCCCATCAGTATACACCCACCAAATCAGCAAATATACTTAAAACCACCTTTCTTCTGTTTCGTCTGTCTTCAGGGATTTCTCACCTCCCGCGTGAAGAGGCAATAGAACCACCAGAACGCCCTATTTAGATCCGAAGACAGACGAAACGTACTCTCTATTTCTTCGGATAGTTCTACACAGCGAGCACTGAGACAGACGAAACGTACTCAGACCATCGAGGACATTTGCGCTGAAAGTCGGATACACCGCTTGAATATCTCGTCAGAGAGAGTCAGATGTTCGCGAAGACAGACGAAACGTCCTCTCTCTGTGTGCCACCAACGGAACCAGTGGAGTGGCCTGGCTGTACAACAGCACTGCGAACAATCCGACAGAGGTACAAACACCCTCTACCCGACGAATTCGCCACATTTTCACTCGGTACGAGGTGTGTGTCTCCCACCATCGCTTCCGCTGCTCGCGTTCCCTCTCGGACCCCACTAATTCCGCTGTTAGGCTGACATGAGTACCATACGCGATACCACGCTATTCGTCACGGTCGCCACGCGATCGAGCGTCAAGACGGAATCGTCTACGAAGGGGCCACCTGGTAATGGAGCGTCCCAAACGCTGGTACGCGCTCCCGGAACTTGCTTAACCAACGGCAGAGAACGAAGCCACCGTTGGTTAAGACTGTCGGCGGTGCTGTGTTCACGCGGTCGTGGTTTCAACCCGGAATATCTCGAACACCGAGTCGGAACCGACATCCTCCACACGGCTGGAGGCCGGGATTCTTGTTGCGGAAAGATAGACAGGATATCCGCAGTCTCGGGACCGCATCATTCGGCCAGAGTGAGAGTCCACGCTGAAAGCCCACGGCTTTAGCCGTGGGTTAGCTTACGCGGTTCCGTACCGAATCAACGTAGGGGCTGCGCCGAAACTCTCCCCAGATATAATCTTAACCAGCCCAACTTATTTCTATATCAAACGCGTAGACGAAGGCATGAGCGACGAACAGGACCGGAACTGGACGAGAGATCTGTCTGCCGCCGAACGGGTCGAAGCTGTCGCTCTCACCGTGAGCGAGCCCCGAACGGCCAACTGGATCGCGACAGAGGCCGAGGTAGCCCACGAGACGGCGACAAAGTACCTCACGCGACTCGCCGACGACGGCAAACTCCGCAGGGACGCGACGGGACAACAAACCACCTACGAGCCCGATCCTGTCGGTCAGTACCTCATCGAGATGCGAGAACTGTACGAGGACCACACCGCCGACGACCTCGCTGCGAGCCTCACGCAGATCAACGAGCAGATTCGCACGTGGAAGTCCGCCTACGACGTCGAGACGCCGAACGAACTGCGGGCAACTATTGCAAGCGCAACCGACGCCGAAGACGAACGCCAGCGCCGACAAGACGCTCGTGAGTGGGACCATCTCGTAACGCGGCGCCGTCTCGTCGAGGACGCGCTCCGACTCTACGACCGGTTTCCCGAAGAGCCACGCTCCGCCTCCGCATGAGCGGCCCCGGCGCGGAAAACCCGGCCCTCTATCGGACGCTCAAGGATATCTTGGAGCGACAGGCAGAGATACTGGCCGTTCGCTTCGAGCCGGACGCGATTCAGAAACGATACCTCGTCGCTCAAGTCGACCCTCAGTGTGTCGTCCCCGCAAGCGGACCTGCCAACCCTACCCTCGAAGTCCACTGGGATCTCACGCCACCACACGACGAGTTCAGAATCGACTACGCTGACCCGAATATCGAGTTTCACTGTGGATGGCACCAAGATGACGACCACGACGATCTCGGGGCAGCACATTTCCAATACCGGACGGCGACGATAGAAGCACCACACCACGAAGGCGTCGTATTCGAAGCGTCATCGCCGCCGAAGTTCCTCTGGGAGTGCTGTGGAAGACTCTTCGAGGACGTGATTCCAGAGTATACGGCAGATATATGACCACCAGTCTCCGGCTTGGTCAGTGACCCACGACTGAAGTCGTGGGCTTCCGCGCTGCTACTGCTGTGAAGCGTATCTACATACGGACGGCAACGCTTAATACGTGCAACTAACTACAATCAACTACAAATCTCCTCACTATGCCTGTCGACCTTCGAACCCATAATTCGGCTGACGACATTAGCATCGACCCGAGTACGAACAAGGCTGCCATCATCAAACTCCTGTATACGAACCCTCACTACGGGTTCATGCCCGCCGAAATTCACGATCGACTCGAAGACATTCCGAAGGGGAGTATCACGGCAACGCTCGGTCGACTCCTAGAAGAGGGCTACGTGGGGAAGACCACCGACGGATACTACCACGCTCTCGAAAACCGTGACGACGTGCGTCGGTTCGCCAAAGGGTTGGTCCAGGTTGAGACCCTCACCGACCGCTATCGTGACGATAGGTTGTCCCCACCCGACGTGGAACAGACAGGGAAGTCATCTGTACAAGGGTCCGAATCTCCCACGAATCGAGAAGAAGTCGCTTCGGAGGAACCTGCGCCTAAGGAGTGGATTGAGAGTACCGACGATGACGAATCGAAGCGGTAGTTGGCGATGACGTGGTACTTTCAAGATGACATCCTCCTCGCCGTGAACAGCGTGGCGTCACAGACGCCACGGGCAGACGGCGCGAAGCGCCGTCGACGCCGAGGTTTCCTCGCGCTGGGGGTATCGCTTACCTGCCCACGGAGGCAACTTGCGGGTTCGTATGCTCCTCGTTGGGACGGGGAGAGCGTGATGACTCCAACCATTCGTGGTTGTCCCACTTGAGGCATACAGGCCGTGCCATCGACCGTGCTACCGTTGTCTGCCGTTGACGAGACACGTTGCGTCTCGTTCGCCACTCAGAACTCCCAGCGTTCTGAGAACGCCTCAGGAACGTTTCTGACGCTACGAGGTCAGCGTGCCCCTCGAATCCACACGAACACGTCAGCGTATCGCGGTGGCGTGTCGTGTCCTCTGTCGAACCACAGTTGGGGCACTCCTGACTCGTCCACGCCTCCGAGCGAACCTCAACCGACATACCATACTCCTCAGCGGTACACACCAGTCGATTCACGAACGCCCGAAACGCCCAGAAGTTGTGCGTCTTCGCGTTCGTCTCCACCGACCAGTGCGTTTCCAGCACGTCCGTCAACGCCCCGACGTACACCGTCGAAACCCCCTCATCGTACAATCTTTCGATGAGGTCACGGGCGAGTGCGTCTTGGGCGTGGTCACGTCGCTTTGTACGTCGGTCGTACAGGCGCTTGATACGGTGACTACTGTACCGACCGTCCTCCAAGAGCGATTGGAGCCGAGCGATTTCTTGCGTCGTTTCGCGGAATCGCTCGAACAGGTCGCGCCCCTCGTACAGATATTGCTGGCCGGTTGTGGTTGTGCAGGCGACAAGGTTGTTCGCACCAATATCCAGAGCGGCTTCTTCCGAAGCCAGTGGTTGTGCCAGTTGAGAATCATCGACGGTGACTGGCTGAAAGGCCCTAAACGTCTGTGCTTGCTCGTCGTAGAACAACTCTAACCGACCCTGCTTCTCGTACGCCTTCCAGTTGGGGTCGCCCCGAACTTCGAGACGGAGGCGTTCGCGGTATCCAAGACCGTACTCGTCTTTCAGGTCTTTACCGACGAGAATTTCGAGCCGGGAGTATTCACCCCACTCGACGGAGTACGACGTGTTGCGGATGTACGTGCGGAGTTCGCGGCCATCGTCTGCGTTACCCCAGAAGCCAGGCTTGCCGTTGGCTTCTCCCTGCTCCTTGAGGCTGAAGAACGACTTCCACGCTTCACGGTTTTTGCGTTCGATTTGCTGAACCGTCGAAGCACCGAGAACACCGCCGTATCGACCACGATACTCGCTGATGTCCCATACGTTTCCGTCGGGGTCAGCGTACTGTTCGCGGCGCTCGTAGTTGATTTCGTTCCAGAGAGCGGCAGAAGCGTCCAACAGACGTCGAAGCAACTCCTTGTCCGCGTCGGACTGCGGAACCACCTCGAACGTGTTTGAACGCTTCATCACCTACTGGTTGTATCGGTACGCACATAAGTATGTGGTTTGTGTGTGATCGTATGGTTGAAGTCCGTATCGAGTTTGACGACGAGGAACAGTACGAGCGGTTAAAGGAACTGAAGAAGCATCGAGGATTGACGTGGAAAGGATTGCTCCTCGAAGGCGAGAAGAAAGTCAGAGAGGATACCCCGGAGTAAGCATCGAACGTGGCTTGTAAAGTAGAGGTCGGATTCACGCCCGGCCTAAAGACTGGGACTCTCTCCTTGAATCAGGTAGCCTTGTCTTCGCAGACGACCCGACAGGAGCTCATACGAACGCACGACCTGTCGTCGTGATTTCAAGCGTTGATCGGCCCTTTCTCGAAGAGGAGGTGACAGTTGTCTGCCTCGGCACGAAAGCCGAGGAGCGATACGAACACGCGACGCCACAACTTCCGAACAACGTCGTACAGAACGTCCACCTCAAGAAAACAACGTACGTCCTCCCATGGGCGCTCTACACGATATCGCTCACAACTATCGATGACACACTTCCACAGAGACGGGTCAGCGACGAAGGGATGGACCTCATCGCGGACAGTATTCGAGAGATGATTCGCCCAGAATGATCGAGTACGCATACGAAACGGAGCGTGTCCGAGACCGACTCGGCGATAACGAGAACCTCTACGGTGAGAACGTCGGCGAAGAGATCGTTGAGTTCCTCGACGACCGTCGCGATGCTGGTGTCTTCGAGTGGGCATCAACTCGGGCAGGCTTCACTGGTGACAATCAGGAGTTCGAGTATCTGTAACTAAGGGAACGCCAGAGTTGTGGACGCGCGGTCTGAGCGATACTTTAGAGATCAAATGTCGAAGGCCTATAGAAGCGCGGTGACGAGATCATAGCCTACGACCTGATCGCCGACGAGAACATGCGAGAGTCTTCCCCGACATCGAGCACGCCGAGAGCGCCGCCACGAGCTTAGAGGACGTATCTGCTGCCCTCGTCGTGACCGACTGGGAGGAAATCACCGAATTCGACGAGGAGTTCGACACGATGGAAACTCCGGTCGTCATTGACGGCCGCCACGCTATCGATCGTCGCGACGGGATTGTCTACAAAGGCCTAACCTGCTAAAGCGATGGCACAGTTCGAGCGAGCGGCGAGTGTGGTTGAGGGGCGCCGATACAGACTATTGAGAGCTCTAGGCGGTTGGACAATTGTCCGAACTATCCGCAAGAAGCACCAGCGTACCTGTGGCGACGATGTGGACAGATGGAGTAGCGAAGCGGGGGGAGACCAGCATCTGGGAGCAAAAAGAAAACAGGGGAGAGAGCACTCAACGGGGGAGAACGGAACCGGGCATGGAATCCAACTATCGATATCAGACAGAATAACAACCAGTAGGACAATTAGACCAAACCACCAGACGGGGGCCAATTGTCCAAATCGGAAGGGTGAATAAATGATAAGAATAGAATATCTTGGTGGGGACGGTTGAATCACGAAAACACCACGCAACTGCGCTTGCGCCCTCTCGTGTCTCCGTTCTGCTCCCCAGGGCAGCCAGTCACGTATCCGCGACGCGTGGCCAGCAACTCCCTTCTCCACAGCAACCCCCCACCGTACTTGCGGACGCTCGTTCCAATTGTCCCAGGATTCCGTGCTGCCGAGACGACCGCTTACGACCGCTCGTACGCTGTTGTCTCTCGCGGGACTTGTGCAACACAATTCGGTGAACGACCGAGAAAGGATTCACAGGCGATGGGACGCTACGCCGCAACGGACCACCATTCAGATCCAGCTCACTGTGGGTGAACGGACTCTGTAGCGACCCAACTCAGGGCGCTATTGAGTACTACAATATCTACACGGAACGTCCGTGTGAACTACCCCACCCTACTCAGCCACTGGTGCGGCTTCGTTGAGGGTGGGGTCGTCCGAAAATCGGAGATTTTCGTGATCACGAAAGGCTCCGCCTTTCGAACGACTTCCTGTTTCCACGACGTTGTCAGACTCGATGAGTCTGACAGCCCGCCAGACGTAGTCTGGCGAACGCACTTTGCAGACACTGAATGGGTGTCCGTAGGGAGCGCAGTCTCCACAGGCGTTCGAAAATCGCCACGCGATTTTCGCAGCCCATCAGAATCGCTATGCGATTCTGAGGACGTATCTTCGGGCCATCCCAGCCCTAGTTCAGAAAAACCGCGTTTCAGGATGTTCATCGCTGCATTTGCGTCTCTATCCGTCTGGAACCCACAACTCGGACAGGTGCGCAACGCCGAGATTGCCGCCTACGACCCGATCGCCGAAGAGAATATGGAGAGGTCTTCCCAACAATCGAATACGCCGAGAGCGCTGCAGGAGTACTCCACGACGCTTCCGCTACCCTCTCGTGACTGACTGGGGGGAGATAACCAAACTCTACGAGGAACGAGATTCCCGCTTACACGAACACACGGCGATCCGGTGTCAGCAGAGAATACAGAAATGCTGAGTTCGTAGGAAGAGAAGAATGGGAAAACAGAAACAATCGAATCACGAGCTAGAACAGTATTCTCGGGGGCGTTTTCTCACTCGTTTCTCCGAGTGGGTACTCAACTCGCTTGCCGACGAAGACTACGCCTTCGACTTCGAAGTTCGCCCGCGTAGAGGCATCTTGGCGTCACGTACGGATGACACATGGGATACCGTCATGCAATCGCCGTTCTACGTCCAACTCAAAGCTCACGAGAACTTTGAGAACACCGATTCCGTCTACCACGACTTCGAGGTGGACTTCCTCACAGAAGACTGCCTGCGCGCATCCGTTCCTGTGGTGCTCATGGTGTACGAGCGCTCAGAAGACGAGTTTAGTTGGTGTGTCCTACAGAACTACTGCTGAGACGTTTTGGACGTCAAGAACGAAGGGTGGCGTAAGCAGACGGAAGTATGCGTCCGAATCGGTCGGAGCACGAATCAGGAGTTCGTTGACCGATCGAACCTTCGGGACGCCGTTGGAGAATCCCGGCGTCGTATTTCGATCCGGAAGTACGTTTCTCTCGTTCGAAGAAGATCGTTTGCTGCCGTCCCCGAAACGGAACTCGCGTCGACCGAGGACGTGATTGCATACAAATCCGAGATGGTTATCGACGCTCTCGAATTCGCCGAAGCGGGTGACAGAGAACGAGCGCGGAGCCGATTGATGGAAGTGTATCAAATGCCCGGCGAGGACGAAGCGAGACTCGAAGCACGACGCCACCTTCTCGAACTCCAAGAGATCGATGAGCCTATACTCGTGTTCACGAAGATGCGCTTCGCGCTGGAGGGGCGCTACTGGTGCAAGGAATTCGACCGGGAAGAGTTGCTTGCTGAGTTCAAGGAACACTACAACGACGCGCTGGCGTACGCCGATGAGTACGTCGTCGGTGCAACCTGCGTTGGTGCCGAGACATCCGTTCCCTTCCAAGTACTCGAAGTGCTCCAACGAGGGAGCGCAGAACATGGAGATATCGGATACGTCGCTCGGATAGACGATACCGGGCTTAGCGATAGGGACGCGATGGCGATTGGAGAGAACGGCCAGTTCGAAATCGTCGAGTCAGGCAAAGGAAAACAACCATCTGAAGACGCCTGTGCGGAACGGGAACACGCGTTCGAAGTAGGAGACAGACAGCAGAGCCTCGCGTATTCGAACTGCTCGGAATGTAGCCTCTCCTACGAAGTCATCAACCAATGGCTCGGCCATGATGTCCCCGAAATCTGTGAGGAGTGTGAGTCCGTCTCCTACGAGATTAAAGGCGTACTGACCGATGGTTCTCCTCCGAGTGTACGTCTCCTTTGTCCGACCTGCCGATAGAAATCTTGGACAGAATGGGGAAGTGAGTACGTTTCGTCTGTCCCACTCTTGAACCTACCTCAGTAAGAGGAAGACACCATAGAGAGGAATATAGAACCCATGCAAAGTACTATACTCCCGAGATTCGAAGAGAGTGTATGACCGAGCCACCGGAGGACTTCGAGGACATCAACGAGGCGGTCAAAGCGGAGTGGAAATCGGAGACGACACCCTACGAGCGCGTCCGGCACGTCATTGCACACACGTACACACCGACTGCTGCCGGGGATGTGGCTGCCGACGCCCAAACATCGCCGAAGACGGCACGCAAGCATCTAAACACGCTCGCTGAAGAGGGGTTTGTCACTACAACGACCGGCGAGAACGGTGGGACCGCCTATCGCCGCTCCCCCGAATCCCTCGTCGTCGAACAGGCTGCGGACATCCTCGAACACGTCTCGACCGACGAGCTTGTCACACGAATCGAAGAGATGCGAGCGCAGCTCAGCGAGTACCGCTCAACGTACGGTGTCGACTCACCCGAGGAGCTGACCGTTGACGCGACGAATCGAGCGTTGTCAAACACGGACAACGAGCGGGATATCGATGCCGAAACGCGTCGCGAGTGGCAGACGCTCCGCCGCAACCTGGCGTTCGCGAACGCCGCCCTCTCGATCGCGAACGCAGAACGCTTCGTCGATGGGGACGAAGGACTGAAGCGTAGTTCCCCGGCCTGAATGGGTGAGAAATCCACCGAAGAGAGTCACTCGCTCCGGGGCGCGACCGACCGAGCAGCACTCATCACGATCCGTGATATAATCGGAGAAATCGAACCACTTGCGACACCGCAACTCGACGACTATCTCCATCCCACCGTCTTGGAAGTCGCCCTTTCGGATACAATCGGTGAGGCTGATACCGCCCGGATCGACGTCGTATGGACTGCACAAGGGGACTACAAGTTCCACTACACGGACTCGAAGGGTGTGAACCTCCGCTGGGGAAAGCACCCACACGACGGCGATTACATCCATGTGCCCGGCCTCGAACACTACCACCCACCACCCGAGGCCAGTTCGGATCCTGATGCCGTTGTGGCGTCCTGTATCGAACAGACGCCGGAAGAACTGGTGACGCGTGCCGTATTTAAACTCTGGCGCGTCGGATATCACGTCGACTCATATGAACCGCTAAACGAAGGTCAGAATCCGCCGTGAGGCCCGGTATGAGATGTGTGTCTCACGGTCGCCTCCGTTAATTCCGCTGCTCGGGTTTCCTCTCGGACCCCCCATTTTCGCTGTTAGGCTGACATGAAACGGTACAGTGGGCGGAATCCTGAGGAGTACACACGCAGAAAACCACCGGGCACAGAGAAGTCCATGATGCCGTTTTGTACCGGAAACGGCCCCAGGTGCTTGGAAACGTAGTTTCGGGCGATTTCTATGCGTCCATAATCGACCCGTTCGTCCGCAAGAAACCCCGTGAAGAGCGCGTTACGACGGAGAACTCACTCAAAGCGAAGGTCGAGCGTCAGGAATCCGAAGCGGGCGTACAAAGCGAGAACGGGCATATAGTACCATCAGGGACCCTGACAACGCGATTCCGCCTGTACTGTCTGAACTCGGCAAGGCATGGTAAATATAATAGAACGTATATTTATAACATTCACTGGAACTCATAATCGGCTTCTGTACCCCGATTTGACCTACTTATGAGAGCGTCTTTTCAGCTGTTAGTTTGGATGTTTTTCGAGGGCACTACTCGTTCCCATCGCGCTGTGCGCCCTGAAAGCGTTGGTCGCGTTCCCCGTGTTCTCGTTCGGAGTACTCCCAACATGCGCCAGCGTCGATACCCCACAGCGAAGCGAAAACACGGTCTCCCTCCGGTTGGCGCTCCGAATATGATTCGGCCGAGAGTAGCCAAGAGACCTGAAGGGCCGACTAGAACGCGTTTTTCCCTGTTCAGCGAGTATGAACTCACCCTATGTCCCGAAGTCCATCGGTTCATTTCTATGGAGGTGTTGAGCTATCCACCGCTAGAGCGGTGGGATTCAGCGCGGACTCCCGTTCTAGCCCCAGGTGAGACAGGAGAATATCAACCGCCCATAGACGTCTTCGTCAAGTCGAACGGATTTCGTTCCTATATGTATACGTCGTATACGACGGCGATTCGATCTTCTCCTGAAGAGGGACGGACGAAGAAACGGCCACCTCACCGGGCGATTCTTGTCACGACCCAGGAGGAGACCTGAGTGATCTCACCCAATTCTCTCCGGGACGCTCTTCACATCCACACGGTGGCCCACACAACCGAACACAGACACCGAAGGAAGTAGAGAGCCGCATAAAACGTCTCGGTGGTTCTCTGTCCGGCAACACTTCCGATTTGAGTCCGCAAGAAGGGGGATGAAAGCAAGCGATATGGGTCTGTGATGGCGATATCCAGTAGGATATTCAGTAGGCGATGAATTATGCCATATCGAGCGCAGAGCGCGTCTCTGCGCTGAATAGAGGATTTGAAGGCGACTGAGACGAGTCTTCCCGGAGGAGTAATTGAGTAGTTCTTCTGGTAGTACTCACACCCGTATTTTCCAACACTCCGCCGCATGCATGCGATTCGCTGAAGGTGTTCGAATGGTTGTATCGTCGAGAGTATCGCGACGGTGTTGTTTCGTATCTCTCTCAATGGCCGTCTGAGTCCCCTACAGACCACTTTTCGAATTCGAGCACACAGCGATGGGACGAAGAGAAGACAACTGCGAGAAAACAGCCGTATGAGGGAATACTTGCGGACTGTTGGCGTGAGTGTGGGACAGTTCCCTACTCCCGAGAGAGACTCTCGTGCACTCTCCTTTCCGTTCACTACGTATGCACAGGTGTGGGACTAGTATCCGTGGCGTGTCTCTTCCGGTTCGGACTTCCCACGGTTCTCACCCGGTTTTAGTTCATACCGCATCCAAACAGGTTTGCTGACCGGGAGTTTCGTTCTTCGATTCAGAGAGCGAGTGAAAGGGAAGTGGTGTGGATAAAAGACACCGGTGTCGACGAAGATGCTCATCCGTAGAGAATGTCGTCAATGTCATCTTCCTCGGTTCGGACGCCCGAAGAGATCATCCCCTCGTTGAACGCACTCAGTTCTTCGTCGGAAAGTTCCTCGGGTGCGTCTCGAAACGAATCCACGAACGACGAGCGCGATTCGACGGCGGACTCAACCAGTCGCGCGAGGACTTCCTGCTGGGTTACCTTCTTCCCGGTCTTCAGTTTGATCTCGGCCTGGAGTGCTTCAAGTTCGGATTTCGTTTCCTCCTCCATTTTGACTGCTGTCGTTATATTGGTAGTTTCTAACGTGGTTAAGCTTTCTACTACTGGAAATTGCCAAGCGATCCCGAGATTGTCGCCTCCAATCCGATCCTCTCCTCGCAAAAAGAGGCCCACCGGAAATTATATCGCGCGGTCGCGCATACTATTGCGTATGCCCGAGTCGGGCCCACCATCTGAGGACCTCGCCGTGGAGTTCGGCGAACGCCTGAGCGAAGCGCCGACCGACGAGCGAGTGTATCGGGTCGCGATTCAACTCACGGAGCCGACGACAGTCGCGGAGATAGCGAGCCGCGCGGACTGCTCGAAAAACGCCGCTCGACGGCATCTGAAGCGACTCGCGGACATCGGCGTCCTCACCACGGTCGTCGAAGACCCAGCGACGTTCGAGCGCAACGAATCATACTTCGAGTGGCGCCGCCTCAACCGCCTTGCCGAGCTAAGCGAGGAAGAGTACAAAGACCGACTCGGCGAGCTGCTGGCCGAACACGAAGCCTACAAAGAGACGTACGGGGTTGATTCGCCGGAGGAACTCGACCCCCTCGAATACGGATCGTTTGGGGATAGCGAGACGGTCTGGCTCGACCTCAACAACTGGGAGGCGATCCGGACGGAGATTCGTGACCTCCGCCGGGCACGAAACGACAGTGCGGTCGACGAAGGAATCGTATAACGTGCCGGACGGGACCCACGACCGCGAGGCCAATCGCGTTCTCCTTCGGGAACTCGCAACGACACTCGGCGCCGAGTCTTGGGTCCAAGGGGTTTCGGTCTTCCCGGCTCGGACACCCGAATCGATTATCGTCGAGCTCCTCGACGAACACTACCCGACGGAACGTATCGCCGAGGCGTATATCGAGGTCCAAGCGTACACGAACGGGGATTTCCACGTCACGTACGTTGAGGACCACCACGGAGAGGAGTGGGTCTGCCGGTGGGACCGCCACGACAGCCCCGAGTACGGACGGGACCACTTTCACGCCCCGCCTGCCGCTCGCCATGAGGACGGATCCCAGAAAGCGTATCCGGACTCGCTGTTCGACGTGCTGGCTCAAATCGTTTCCCCGTGGGTGTTCGACCGTATCGGAGTGGTGTGGGACGAACAGGGCTGATTTGAGTGGGATACTTCCTGTCATCAGAAGACAAATAGTGAGTGCGTTTCGGTTGTCCCAACACACGATCTGCTGTGTCCGATGATGAGTTCGATACGGTGGAAACCCCAGTCGCGATCGACGGCCACCATGCTTTCGAGCGGTGTGACGGGAGCGTCTACAAAGGCCCCACTTGGTAATTGAATATCCCGAGCGCTGGTACGCACTCTCGAAACTTGATTAACCAACAGAGAGGAACGACCCACGTTGCGTTGGTTAATATTGTCGGCTGTGCTGTGTTCACGTGGTCGCGGTTTCGTGTCGTGCCGACTGGGAGGCATCACTCAAAGTAGATGCAACCCTTCAGAACGTTCGAGCGCGCTGGAACACCGCTTCGTAGCCCGACTCGATTTGCTCGTCCGCGTTTCTAAGAGCGTTCATCTTCCAGAATCGAGCGTCGCCCGCATCGGAACCGGGTTCCGGGCGTCCCGTTGTTGCCTCCCGTTTGACGCGATAGATGACCACGAGTACGTTCCCCCGATCCCCCGCAGTCACGAACGTCGTATCGAACAGTTCCAGAGCTCCAGAGGATACCGTCACCCCCGTTTCTTCTTCGAGTTCTCGGACAGCGCCGACCGCTGGTGGTTCGTCGTACTCCAAGAATCCTGCGGGAACACTCCACGTGCCGACGCCCGGTGGCTGCGTCCGCTTCACCAGTAACAGTTCGCCGTCGTCCACAACGAGCACACCGGCACAGGGCTTGGGATTCCGATAGACAGGCGTCTCACAGGACGAACAGTACGCTCGGGATCGCCCTTCGATTTCCCGGGAGTCGAGACGGGTCCCACAGGCCGGGCAGTACTGGGGCGTCTGATCGTTCATAGGCTCGCTAGAGCCTACTCCAAGAAGCAAGTTCGTTTGAAAGAGAGGGCGCTATTCCTCTCCTCAAGGAGCGAACAGGAGTGAGTAAGGCGTGTAGTAGCCCCGAACACCGTAGGGCTAGGTGATTCACTCCAGATACGTCCGAGCGATTCGGAACGCCGCCGAATGCATTTCTCGTGGGCTGTAGGCGGTGAAGTCCGCGTGGTCACAGTGGTTGATCCAATCGTCTAGCCCTTCGTCCCACCGAACCGCATTCAGACCCATCTCGATAAGATACCACGTTCCCGTCGTGTCCATGACGAAATCCACTCCCCAAGTGCCGTCAGGTACCTCCTCCGCGACAGTTCGAGCTTCATTGATCGGAAACGAATCAGCCACCGTGTCGAGTACCGATTCAAGATGTGAGTATCGCTGACTGCACACGAAGTCAGTATCCAATGATGGAGCGAATCCAAGTATGGTGCCGTCCTCAACAAAGAAACGGACTTCGGGATGGCAATAGTCGTGATCAGAACCCATACAGAAATTCAAATCCAGCCGCTCACGAAGGACTAACCCCCCACCATGGTCCCACCCGGCAGCAGACAGTTGATCTAAGAGCGACCGAATCGTCGTGTCCACTTCGGCATGACTCCGTTCCAATATATGAGATCCTTCTGCCAGCCGTTCAGGAGCGGCCTTGAATTGAGACCGAACGAACGCTTCCTCGACCCCCCACTCGTCCATCTGTTCCAGTATGCGGTCTGTGTCCCATCCTGGGAGCGACGATTCCGGGTGTGAGTTTAATGGGAATACTGCAGTCATGGGAGTAGGGACTCCGATATCAGAGACGGATGACCAGTAGTATTCGAAGCGGTTCTCCTCACAGAGAAGCGGCTTGACAAAGAGCCATGCGGGGGCACTCGCTTCGAATTTTGGCCTCACAACCCGTATTCCGTACGGTCCGTGTCCGTGGAAAGCGCACCATCACTCTCCGGTTCTTCAGACGTGAAGTCGAGACCGTATCTGTCCCCGAACCAAGAACCGAGGCCCTCACCGGAGAGCATCGGGATCGTAGAATCGGAAACCGCGTTTCCGGATTCTCTGACCCCTTTGATTATCGTCGGTGGGTCCGGAGATTTACCCACTTCTCCGAGTGCACAGAGCGTATTTGCGACTTGGCTCGTCACGAACGGAGGACAATAACTTGTTCCACCAATGAGGAACGGTCTTTCTTCATCTGTTTTCCGCACCCCTACGACCGGCCCCAAAATGTCCGGAGAGTGTGCTGCTACATCATGATTTTCCCCCCACGGTTCATACCGTCTATTGCCAGCACAGGAGAACCCAGGAGCACACCCCCGGTCAGTACACAGCGTTTCCGTAACGTGGTTTTCGTCAGGGGATTCAACCCAGTACGCATTTGGTGGACGGAATCTCTGGTTCGAGATCCCAACATCGTGATCGTCTTTTCCAGCAGTACATTTCGCAAACACCCCTGCACCCGAAAGCACTTCTTTACAGATTCCCGGACAACACAAATTGCCAGTCTGAATCTTATCTCCTGCAGCGCTAATAACGAGCGTTTGACATCCTCCCACGGCTGAAGCCGTGGGATTCCTCCGGTGGGGATGTTAGCTATCCACTCACGGAGGCAAGTTTCCCGTCGCCGGTACTCCGGTTTGTGCGCTCCTCGTTGGGACTGGCCCTCTCGGGAGAGTATGGTATCTCCGACCAGTTGTGGTCGTCCCACGTGAGGCGCACGGGCCGTGCCATCGACCCGACTTCTAGATTTACGCCAGCCTGCTGTTCAAGGAACGTCCGCGAGGCATCGATGTCGGCGTGTCCCTCATACCCGCATGAACACCGGAACACGTCGTCGTTTCGCTCCGTGGTCTCGCGCTCGCCACACGCGGGACACTCGGCTGTCGTGTACGCTTCCGAGCGCACTTCGACCGTGATGCCGTACTCCTCGGCGGTCGTGGAGAGCCGGTCGATAAACGAGCGATACGCCCAGAACTGGTGGGTCTTCTCGTTCACCTCGGCACTCCAATGTTTCGAGAGAACGTCGGTAAGGTCGCCTACGTACACCGTCGCTACGCCTTCGTCGTACAACCGTTCCATCAAGTCGCGGACGAGCGCGTCCTGTGCGTGGTCGCGCCGTCGTGTTCGTTTCCGGTACAGGCGTCGAATCCGGCGACTACTGTACCTTCCCTCGGGGAGGTTGGACTGCAACCGGGCGATCTCCTCGGTTGTCTCGCGGAATCGGGCGAACAGGTCGCGTCCCTCGTAGAGGTACTGCTGTCCGGTTGTCGTGGTACAGGCGACGAGGTTGTTCGCGCCCACGTCCAGAGCAGCCGACTCGTCGGCTAATGGTGAGTCCTGTCGAGAATCAGGCACGGTGACAGGCTGAAAGGCCCTGAACGTGTCGCTCACTTCGTCGTAGTACAGTTCCAACCGACCCTGTTCGCCCTCCCACTTCGGGTCGCCAGTGACTTCGAGTCGCAGGCGGTCGTAGTAACCAAGGCCGTATTCGTCTTTCAGGTCGTGGCCGACCGGGATTTCCACCCGTGACCGCTCGCCGGTTTCGAGCGTGTACTGGTCGTTGCGGATATACGTCCGCAACTCTCTGCCATCATTCTCGTTGCCCCAGTAGCCGGGCGGGGCGGTGTCTTGGCCGTCTTCGCGGGCGGCGAAGAACGACCGCCACGCCTCGCTGTTCTTGCGGATGACCTGTTGGGCGGTGGCCGAGCCGAGGACGCTGACGTACTGCTTGCGGTAGTCGGGAGTATCCCAGACAGACTCACCGTCGAAGAACTGCTGGCGGCGCTCGTAGTTGAGTTCGTTCCAGAGGCTGGCTGAGGCGTCCAACAACTCGTGGAGCAGTTGCTCGTCCTGCTCGGAGAGGGGTCTGACCGCGAACGTGTTGGTTCGCCTCACGACGATAGACATTTGAATTTTTATGTCTAAATGTCTTTTGGACACAGACGATGCGACCGAACATCGACATCTCGCACACGCTGAACGGGCGCGTGAAAGACTACGCCGAACAGGAGAACAAGAGTCTCGAAGAAGCCTATCGGGAGATTATTGAGGCGGGTCTTGAGGTGGTAGAACATCCAGACGAGTCGTAGCGCGTGGATTGATGAGCCATGTTGTCGCTCACACCCACCCCTCAAGGGGTGGGCTTCCGCTCGTTACCTGTCAGCGACATGCTCGTCAGTGGGGAGTCCTATGGAGCGTCCTCGGGTCCGGTAGCGATGTCCGGGTCTGCTTCGGCTTCGGCCAACCGACGCTCGCGGCGCTCCTCGATGGCCGCCATCTCGTCGGGGTTGTCGTGGTAATACGTGAGCGCCCGGTACACGTCGGCCACATCGAAGTCGTGACGGGCGGCGACCGTCTCCGGATCCAGATCACGGCCCTCGACGCGCTCCCGGATGTAGTGGACACCGATCCGCGTTCCCTCGATGCGAGGATCGCCCCCGAGCACGTCCTCATCCGTTACGATCCGTGCTTGCTGCTGGGACATACAATAAGATTGGTTGCGATACGGTAAAAACTCGGGGGGGCAGGAAAGACGACGGCGTTCAGGTAGGGCTACTACGGAATTGTGCATTCGCTACGACAGCCTCGTGGATCGCAAGCGCGAGGCGTTGATCCTCGCTGAAAGATACAACCGCGAAGAAAGCCTCTTAGACACGTTCATTCCGTACCGTTTCACTCGGTACGAGGTGTGTGTGTCTCCCACCATCGCTTCCGCTGCTCGGGTTTCCTCTCGGACCCCACGATTTCCGCTGTTAGGCTGACATGAGTGCCATACGTGACAACCGAATTATAAAATCAGCCCTAACGGTCGCCTTCGTGGATATTATCCGGACAGGGTGGGGTCCCTCCGGTAAATCATAAACAAACCGACGCACCACATTTTCACTCGGTACGAGGTGTGTGTCTCACAGATAGTGCCCCCGACCGATAGCACACATCAGTGCCCACGCCACGCACCTCCACGAGTACTTTCAAAATTCAAACCCATCATCTGCCTAGCCACGGGCCTCTTCGACCGACTGAGTGAAGGAGAAACCCCTCGTTCCAGTATTGCCAGTATACACCCCACCGATGCCAGTACCATCGAACGGAAGAAATTGCTCCCACCACCAATGCCAATAAAGCCACAAATTGTTTGGCTACAGTAGATTTAGTAATACAGAGTACAAAAGGTACTACTAACGATGGCAAGTAGTACAAGCAATCCAAAAGTAGTACGCGTATCTCAGAAGGGGCAGGCTACGATCCCCAAGGGGTTGCGCGAAAAGTTCGGGATTGAGACGCCAGGCGAGGTGTTCGTCTACGAAGAGCGAGGACGCATCATCATCGAGCCAGTCCCGTCACCCGATGAATTGCACGGCATCCACGCCGGTGAGCATGAGCGTGGCGACGTACTGGAACGGGTTCGTGACGTGAAGGATAGAGAAAAGCGCCAAGAAGAGGAGCGAGCTGAACGGCTCCGTCCGTCTGAGGAGGCATGAGCGGTGGATACGTCTTCGATGCTGAGGCAATCATTGCGTACCTCTACAAAGAACCGGGTCACGAGGTCGTAGCTGACCTGCTTGACGAAGTCTTCTCCGGCGAGGCTGAGGGATTCCTCGCTGAGACAAATGCGAGCGAAGTGTTCTATCTCGTCGCCCGATTCGAGGGCACGGATGACACCCCCACGGATGCCTCACTTCGGGAAGCAGACCGAGACATTCGCACGCTTGAACGGCAGGGGTTGGCGCTTGAATCGGCCGACTGGAGGCTTGCAGCTGAGGTGAAAGCCGACGGGAACATTTCACTGGCTGATGCGTACGCGGTTGGGCTTGCCTACGAACACGAAGTGACACTAGTTGCGGGAGCAGACGATGACTTCGATGATTTACCGCTGGATATTGGCGTACGGAGATTCCGCGAAGACGGTGTGTAGGACCTCAGGTGGTTGCCACCGGATAGACCAACAAGAACAAAACGGTGTAGCTTTGGTTCCAACCAAATCTCCAACTGGGGAAACTGGGAGAAGATCACCGAATTCGATGCGGAGTTCGATACGATGGAAACGTTATCCCACACATTTTCACTCGGTACGAGGTGTGTGTCTCCTACCATCGATTCCGCCATTCGGATTCCATCCTGGATACCCATCCCGATGGTAGCCGACCCCCCTAAATCCCGAGCCACTCGTCAACGCGAATCTCGTAGCCGTTGGCCCGACACGTCTTCGCCGCCTGTCGGCGCACCGCCCGGGACGAGGGGAGCGTTTCGTCCTCGTTGATTCGTTCGATGATCCAGTCGGTGATCGTCTCAACCATGACATCGTCGTCGTCGGCGTCGAGCGCCACGAGCGATTCGAGCGTCGCTTCATACGCTTTGCGCTGCGTCCAGCGAAACTCCGTGTTCCGAAGCGTCCTGCTTGCCTCCACGATCCGTTTCATCGCTGCGGCGACGGTCGGTCGCCGTATCTGTACGCGGACGGCAGGTGGCGAGTCGAATATCTCCCCGTCGAGTTCCGGGATGAGTTCCGCGACGGTGTAGCTCCTCCCGGCCGCCGTGACCTCGCGGTCGCCGATGGCCGCGACGATGTCAGTCCCCCTCGCCGGGAAATCTAGCTCGTCAACGTCCGTTTCGAGCGCTTCGAGTGCCGCTGTGTCCACGGGTGGCTCCACATCGTCGCCGCGCTCCAGTTCGGTTTCGAGATCACGCTCTCGCTGGCGTTGCTCCTCGTCTCGTGCCTGCTTGTCTCGGCTGCTCCTGTCGTCTGCCATCCCGCAATGGAGGGTCCCGAGAGAGTTACGCTTGTGGGGGGTCCGTGGTTGAAGGAACGACGCGTCTTGGCGTCGTTAAGAGGTTACAGCGTACACCCCTTCGATATATTCTCCGTATTTTCACTCGTTTCGGGGTGCCCACCCCGCGATATTCCGCTCTCCGGGTTTCGTCTTGGACACCACTATTACCAATATTAGGCCGATATGAGCGCGTCAACGACATTTTCGATCGTAAAGAGCCGGAGGTCGTTCCGACGTACCGTGGCCAGATGAATATTCTCAAAGATGATATTCCAGAGTATGATATTCTAGAGTATCATACGCCGAAGGCACACAGAATCACCTCCCGAAGAGGGACGGAGTGGAAACAGTCACCTCACCTGATGAGACCGGAGTGAGTTCACACAATTCTCCCGGGAGGGGGACTCTCCCCACGCCATCCGGTAACCCACACAACCGAAATCAGGCATCGAAGTGGCCAGAGAGCCGCATGAAACGTCTCGGCGGTTCTTCGTTCGTCCACACCCCCGGTTTGAGTCCGCAAGAGGGGGGTAAAGAAGGGGCGATACGGGGTTGTGATGGCGATAGCGGGTGGAATATTCCGTGAGCTCCGAAGTGAGTTGTATTCAGGATAGAGCGCGTCTTTTCCCTGAAAAAGAGGTCTGAGGGTGTCTGAGCCGAATCGCATGGAGCCGCGATTTTAGTATTTCTTCTGGTAGTATCCGTACCTGTAGTTTTCCACACTCCGGCGCATGCGTGCGATTAGCTGAGGGTGTGGAAACGATTGTATCCCATATATTATCGCGATTGTACTGTCGCCTATCTCGCTCAATGGCCGTCTGAGGTCCCTATAGGGGCATCTTTCGAATCCGAGCACACAGCGAGGGGGACGAACCGAAGATAACCACGGGAAAACGGCCGTAGAGGTGAATACTTGCGGACTGGTGGCGGGGGTGTGGAACAGTCCTCTCCACCCGAGAGACCCTCTCGGTCACCCTCCTTCTCGTTCGGTACGTGTACACCGGTGTGGGTTAGCTGCCCGAAAAGGATACCAACGACACCCGCTACGACCGGAAGGCACGCGAAGCGAACCGAAGAGTCAGGACCCCGCGTCGGCGGTGTCCTCCCAGTTCTGGCCGAGGATGGCCGCGTCGAAGATATCGACGCTTCCGTCGTTGTTCAGGTCACCGGCGTCCGCGTACGCCGGGGTGTCGCGGGCGCTGTCCCAGTGCTTGCCAACGGTGACGGCGTCGAAGATATCAACGCTCCCGTCCCCGGTGGCGTCGCCCGGAACGTAGACTGCCGTGTCGACGGTCTCCGTCGTCCGCCGTCCGGTCTCCGTCACGGCCGTGACACGGAGGGGAACGCGGTCGTAGTCGCCGTCGCTCCACGTCGAGTTCTCGGGCGTCACCGAGAGGCGCTCGGTACAGCTCGCGTCGTCCCCGCAGGCGACGCGGGTCGCAAGCGAGAGCTCGGAGCCGTTGGCCGTCACGCGGAGCCGCGTGAGTTGGCCGTTCGGAACCACCGTGGCGTTCGCGTTGATTCGGAGGGGGGCGCCAACGTTGTTGACCGTCGTCACGAGCGAGGCGTTCGTCCGTAGCGTCTTCTCCGGGATGACGTTCAGGCGGAGCGTGTCCGCGAGCACACCATCAGCAAACAGTTCGATGTCGACGGTCCCAGTTTTGCTGTTATCCGCGGGCGCGACGTAGGTGACCGTGGGCCCATCGCCGGTGAGGGTGCCGTTCCCGGCGGCGATTCGCCAGTCATAGCTGACCGACCCGCGAGCGGGCTCGGCGGTCAGCGACGCGGTCTCGCCCGCTGTCACGGTGGTTCGGTTCGCGGTGGCGGCGGCGACGGGACCACTGGTGTTGCCGGCGAGCGCCAGTAGTTTCCCCGCCCCGTTTTTGATGTAGACGGTTCCGTTCCAGACGGCCGGGCCGGCGTAGAGGGACTCCTCCGTACTCTCGTTCCACAACCGGTCGCCGGTCGTCGCGTCGTGGGCTTGAACGCGGCCGTCGGGGTACGTGATGCCCTCACAGGACTCGGCCGCCTCGCAATCGTTCGTCGCGACGTAGACGGTGTCGCCGGCGACGACCGGTGCGGACTGCCCCCAGTCGGGGTACGGCGCGCTGGTCCACTCGACGGCACCGCTCGTTCGGTTGAGGGCGTAGAGATACCCCCCGATACCCGCCGTGTCGTTCTTCGTCGAGTAGTAGACGGTGTCCCCGCTGACTGCCGGGGTCCCCTCGAGCACGGTCTGGTTCCCGAGATGCGTCCGCCATCTGATTTCACCCGTCGCGGCGTTGATGGCCGTCGCGTTCTCCTGGCCGACGAAGAGGGTCCCGTTGGCAAGCGCGGGCGGCGCCGCCACCCCCTGCACGTCTTGGAGGCGCCACGCGACGCTCCCGTTCGAGGCGTGTATCGCGGTCACGGGGCCGTAGTAGGAACTCAGGTAGACGTGTCGGGGCCCAACTGCGACGCCGCTGTAGCCGTTCGCCAACGGCGCCTCCCAGAGGACATCGCCCGTTTGCACGTCGACCGCATGGCCGTCAGAAGTGTACGCGACACCGCCACGGACTACGGCATTGTCGCCCGGCTCGGGACCGCGCCACCGGACGTCGCCGCTCGTCCGGTCAAGCGCGATGAGTTCGTCGCTCTCCACGAGGACGGTCTCGCCCCAGACCCGGGGCGCGCCGGAGACGTTGGCCGTCCACTCGACACTGCCGCTGGTGGCGTCAAACGCCGTGACGCCGTCCTCGGTGTTGGCGTAGACAACGCCATCGACGACGGCCGGCGCAACGCGGTTCTCGGCGAGAACGTTGCCCGTGTCGGCCGACCACGCCCGTTCGATGCCGCGGACGGGGCCGTCGGCGGCGGGGTTCGCGTTCGTCCGCCCCGGTCCGACGCCGCGACCGGGCCAATCGTCGGGGCGACGAACCGCGATCGCCCGCTCCCGCGTCACGGCGTTCCCGTCGGTGTCGACGGCTCGGACGCGATACCGGTCGACGCCGGGGTCGGTGGGCGTCCACGACCGGCTCACCCCGGTAGCCTCGAAGGTGCCGTCCCCGTCCAGGTCCCACTCGTAGGTCGCGATCCCCCCGTCCCGATCCGTCGAGTTCGCCAACGAGACGGTCACGGTATCGTCGGTGACCACGCGCCCGGGCGAACGACTGACGACGAGGTCGGGTTCGGCCTGTACGTCGACCGTCACCTCGGGGTCGGGCCAGACGAACTCGGTGTTGTAGTTCTCCCGCCAGTACAGGCCGACGCGCCGCGTTCCGGTGTCCTCGGAGGCGTACGGTATCGTCACCCGCGTCGTCTCGCCGGGGGCGAGGGTTCGCGTGAGCCCGGGCCTGTAGTCGTAGTGCTCGCCGTACGCGGCGTAGATGTCGAACGCCGACTCGTTCGCGCCCGTGTTCTCGACGGTCGCGTTGATACTAATGGGATCTCCCACGAGGGTTGTCGTCCGATTGACGTCGAACGACCGGAGCATGAGGTTCGCGGCCGGTCGCACGCGCACTGTGGTCGTCGTCGTGGCGATGCCGCCCGCGTCGTCGGTCGCACGCAATCCGATGGTGTGGTTCTCGGCCGGCCAGTACGACACGGTGACGGTCTCGCCGCTGCGCTCGTAGTGGCCGTCGTCGTCGGTGTCCCACTCGAGACTTCGGATCCGACCGTCGGGGTCCGTGCTGTTCGCCGCGCTGAGTGTGAACGGCTCCTCCCTCGCGATTCGCCTGTCCGGGCCGTCGACGCGAAGGCGTGGGGGCTCGTTATCGGGGAGAATCGACGGCGGCTCCGAAAGGGCGTCCGAGCAGGTGACGTTTCCGGCACAGGACTCCCCGTTTGCCCCCCACCAGTTCCCCGTCGCGTCGCCTTCCGTCGGCGCCGCGGTGGCGTTGATATCGTCCCTGCCGATGTTCACGAAGGCCGAGCCCGTGACCGACCACGACCCCGCGGCCTCGCCCGCGGAGACTCCGTCGTAGGCGTTCCGGATAACCGATGACCGGACACGCCAGTTACCGTCGGTGTCGCGGGCGTCGACGCCGCCGTCAACGACCAGTGTGTACCGAACGGTCCATTCACCCGTTGACTGCTCCGCGTAGACGCCGCTGTAGAGCTGCGACCCGAGGACGCGCCAGTTGCCCGCCGACTGGTCGGCACCGAGGGCGGTCGTCCCCTCGATACTCGCGTTTCGTATCGTCCAGTCGCCCTCGCTCCGGCGGGCGTCGACCCCGTAGATGTCGCCCGTGGCGATGGTCGTGTCCCGAACCGCCCAAGCGCCCGTCGACTCCGTCGCCGCCACGCCGGCGCCGTCCTCGATTCGCACGCCGTCGAGCGTCCAGTTGCCGGCGGTCCCCGACGCGTCGACGGCAAAGCGCTCGCTGCCGACGATAGTCACGTTCCGGAGCGTCCACGGGCCCTCGGTCCCCGCAGACCCGGTCTCCTGTGCCCCGCCCGCCGCGAGTCCCGTGGTGTAGTTCTCGACGCTGAATCCCGAGACGATCGGCGCCGCGTGAGTGCCCGTGGGGACCGTGAGGGCCGCGCTCCCGTCGAAACCGCTCCCATCGAGCGTCGCCCCGTCGGGAGCGAGGAGCGTGACGTTCTCCTCGAGCGTGAGCCGCTCGGCGTACGTCCCGGGCTCGACGACGACGCGCCCGCCGTCGGTGGCCGCGAGCGCCGCCCCGATAGTCGCGTAGTCGTCGTCGCCGTCGGCCTCGCCGTCGACCCTTCGAACTCCGGGGCGAACCTCGATAGCGACGACGGCGGTGTTGGACCCGCCCGCGCCGTCGCTGACGCGATAGGTGAAGGAATCGCGCCCGGCGAAGCCCGGGTCGGGGATGTATCGGAAACTGCCGTTCGCCGCGAGCGACAGCGTGCCGTTCGCGGGCGCGGTGACCGTCGCGGCCACGGAAAGGGAGTCCCCGTCCTCGTCAGTGTCGTTCCCGAGGACGCCCGGCTCGGACACGGTGAGCGCCGTTCCCGCCACCGTCTCGTATCGGTCGGCCGTCGGCACCGGCGCCGCGTTCGTCGCCACGTCCTGCCACGCCAGGGCCGGGGAGTCCGTCGCACGGACCTGCCAGGTGGTCCCGAAGTCGAAGCCGCTCAGGTTCCCCACGGCGGCGTCGCCGCGCAGTTCGGCCGTCGTCAGCGGGGACCCCGCTTCGGACCCGCCCATGCCGGTCGCGTTCACGCTCCAGTAGGCGTCGGTGACGTTGCCTTCGTCGTTGAAGCCAGCAAACCCTCCGGAGTCGCCGTTGCTCGAGACGCTCGCCGTGGTGTAGGACTCCGTGATATTTCCGGCGTTCCCACCGACGAGCCCGCCCAAGTCGTAGTAGCCCGAGACCGAGCCCGTCGCGTAGGACTCCGAAACCGTCCCGTAGTTGACCCCGACGAGACCGCCGAGTATGTCCCCGGCGGCGACCGACACGGACGCGGTCGACTCGGTTATCGCCCCTTGGTTGACACCGATGAGACCTCCTCCCCGGTCGTACGCGCCGCTGACGCTCCCGGTCGCGCTCACGCGCCGGACTGTCCCGGAACTCGTGCCGGCGAGGACTCCCATGTGACCCTCGGCGTGGACCTCCGCGTTCCGGAGTGTGAGATCCTCGACGACGCCGCTACCCCCAATCTTCGAGAAGAGGCCGATCTGGTCCCCCCCGCGGTCGATGGTGAGTGCGGTTATGGTGTGGCCGTTCCCGTCGAGCGTCCCGCTAAATCTGGTGTCGGGACCGATGGGGTCGAAGCCGCTCCCGCCGTTCCACGCCGACGTGTTCGACGCGTCGATGTCGTTCCCGAGCACGTACTGTGCGTCGAGGTCGTTCTCGATTGCCTGCAACTCGGTCGCGTCGGTAACGACGTAGGGGTTCGCCGCGGTCCCCTCACCCGCTAGGTCCGGTTGGGTGGGCTCTACTCGAACCGTCGTCGTCGAACTGTTGCTCGGCGTGACGAGCTCGGCGGCGTGTTCCCCGACGTCGCCCGCGCCGGTCGACACGGAGAACGTCCGGGTCGCCGACGCGCCGGCGTCCAGTTGGACCGACTGCGCGCTCGAGCCCACGCCCGCGACGGAGAGCACGACGTTCGTCGTCGCGGCTTCGCTCCCGGTGTTCTCGATGCGGCCGGTGACGTCGATTGACTCGCCCGCGCGGACCGGGCTGTTCGTGCTCGTGACTTCGGTATCGAACGCCGCGGCCGTGGACGCGCTCGCGTTGACCGTACGGACTGCCCAGCCCTGTACGCCGGCGGTCGCGTCGTCGAGCGTCGGGTCCCGCACGAACGTCGAGTTCCCGTCCTCGTGGACGAGCGGCTGGAACGCCGTCCGGTAGCCGATGACGGCCCGCTCGTCGCTCGCCCCCGTCCGCTCGAAGGTGACGCGGTAGGTGTTCGTCTCGCCGGCGCCAAAGCGCTCGAAGACGTCCGTCACCGTCCGATTGACGTACGCCCGGTCGCCGCCCCGGGTCAACACCTGCACGTCGCCGGCCTCGTAGGTGTTCGTCAGTGTGTCGTTGACGTACCCGCTCTCGTTGTCGGGGTTGTACGTCGTGTTCCGCAACACCGCGCCGTCGTGTTCCTCCTCTACCTGCTCGATGTCGGTCACCGCGAGCGTCTCGTCGGAGTAGGTGAGCGTCAGATAGCCCCGAACGCTCGTCGGGCCGCCGTCGTTGGCCACCTCGAACGTCGCCTGCACGGTACCGGACGAGGAGAGTTGGGTTCGCACCTGCGCCCGGTTCGTCAGGGTCACGCGCGGCGTCGGCCGCCGTGTCGTCGCGGTCGTCGTTGCGATGTTCTCCGCTGTGTCCGCGGCGAACGTTCTGACGCCCTCGAAGTACAGCGCCGCGTTCTCGAAGGCCGCCTCGTTCGAGAGCCACATCCGTGCGCCGTTCTCCGCCTCGGTTTTTTGGTTGAGTGCCGTTCTGAACAGGTTGAACTCCCGACCGAGTTTGGCGTCGGTCTGATAGATGTGCTCCCCGTCGTTGTCGATGTTCTCCCCGAAGGTGTCCGGCGTCTGTAGGTCGTCGATACTGCCGTAGCTGTCGGTCGCGGTCAGGTACTCCCGCTGGCGCCGCAACTTTTCGAGGGCGCGCTCCCGGTTGTGGTTGCGCCACGCCGTCGCCTCGGCCGCGGCGAGTTCGTCGATGCGGGAGAGAATGTAACTGCTGTTGCCGGCTGTCTCGACGCGGTTCATCTCGACGGTCGTGAAGCCGTTCTCCGCCATGCGCATCTGGGCGCGCGAGGCCGGCCCCATCCAGGGGTCGCTGAAGTTCTCGGGGTCTTGCAGGCGGTTGACGTACTGCGCGTAGGACTTCGCTGTGTTCAGATCGTCACGCATGGCGAGCGCGCCGGCGACCTTCGCAGTGAGCGCGCCGCCGACCTTCGAGACGGCACTCAGCGCAGAGCCGGCCGCCAAACTGGCGGTGAACTTCCCGACAGTAAGGAACGTCTGTGTCACGCCCCGCTCGGTGATGTTCTCGACGGACCGGTAGTCCACCGTCGCGTTGTACCGCTCGCTCAGCTTCGTCGCGACCCGCTGTCGCTCCTCCGCCCGCGCCGCCAGCGCTTCCCAGGACGTTCGATCGGTTGTGACGGTGTAGTTCCGTGTCACCGTCGCGTCGGGCGCACCGTCGCCGCTCCCGACCTCGACGCGAAGGGCGAACTCGCTCGCGTCCTCGGGAACCGCGACCCGGAACAGCGCGCGACTGAGCGACCCCGCTGAGAACGAATCCCTCTGGACGGTCACCGACCGGGTCGAGATGTCCCGCTGTACCGTCGCGTAATCCGCATCCCGCGAGGCCACGCCGGTGATGTTCCCCGTCCCGTTGGAGAGAACGGTTACCGTCAGATACGGGTCCGACACCGTATCCTCCTTCATAATACCCCCTCGCTCGACACCCGTCGTCACGTCGATGGTGTACGCGCCACCGGGGAGGAGGGTCGTCCCGTCGGGGTCGGGCTTGACGCTTACCCCCTGTGAGAGCGGCGACGTGATTATTCCCGTCGTCGACACGTTCCCCGCGCCGCTCTCCGACGTTAGCGCGGTCGACGTGTTTGTCGTGTTGGACGACTCGTTGAGCGTGGTGTTGGTCGCATTTGCACCGGCGTTGAGTGCTATGCCGGTCGTATTGGTTGAAGTGTTGAGCGTGGTGTTCGTCGTATTAGCCGACGTATTCGTCGTGTTAGATGACTCGTTGAGCGTGGCGTTCGCTGTCGTATTAGCCGACGTGTTTGTCGTATTGGACGGTTCGTTGCGTGTGATGTTCGTCGTCGTATTAGTCGAGGTGTTCGTCGTGTTGGACGACTCGTTGAGCGTACTGTTCGTCGTTGTTCCGTTGTGCGTAGTGTTCGTCGCAGTCGCTGTGGACAGTACGGTCCCGTCCGGCGACTGCGCGGCGGCCCCGTTCGAGATGGCCACGAACGGCATAATCGGCGCGGCCACCACCGAGAACATGACGAGGAGGACCGCGAAGCGATACTGACGAGACGCACCCGAACCCTGCCCGGGCATCTATGGTTTCCCCGCAGTACCGACGGCAGAGCGCGGTTTCTCGTTCCTTCGGTCAACGACCGTCCCCCTGCGATCTGCGAGTGGCCCCCCCGACATCAGATGGCACCGAATATATATTCTAAATACAAAAAACGACTGCAAGCAGTTGAGTGGTTACTCCTCCTCGTCCTCCGTGTCCGTGCGGCGAAGCGCCTTCCGCCAGGAGTCCTTAGCCGCTTGTCCGGGGTCCCCGAACGGGTCGTACGTGATGTCGTACAGGTTCCGCTTCGCGGCCGTACTCAGATGCTCGCCCGCGGCGCCGCTGCGCCAGTACCACAGGTCGGCCATCGCGACGAAGACGAGGCCCACCAACAGAGCCGTCAGGAACACGCTGCCCACGTCGTCAAGCGGCCACACGATGAAGTACGCCAGTACGGGAACGATGGCCAGCGAGACCGCGTAGAACAGATAAACCAACAGTCGTCCCGAGAGTTCGACGGTGCGGGCCATTGTGGTGGATGGTGGTCCTCAAATGCGACGATAAAATCGATGTCGTTCCGTCATGTGACTACTCCCGTATGGGAACCGAAGAGCCACCGGGAAGGATTGTGGGGTATCGCCCGAATCCTCTCGGTTGGTACACCCTTCCAGTTCGGTTCGATTCGGTTTGGGGTCCCCGGACGCCCTCAGGCTTCCCCTGCGGACGTGGCGACCGACGCGATCCGCCAGTCGCGACTCGCGCTCAGGTCGTGTTCGAGCGTCGCCTCACAGACGTCGCCGGGCGAGAGGTCCGCGACCCGCTGTTGGGTGTCGCTGTCGTACGCCGGGTTGCGCCGCGGTACCGAAACCCGCGCGCCCGCATGCTCTCCCTCGAGCGCCTCCAACCAGAGGTAGTTGTTCTGCCCACGGACCACTTCATATGTGGTTGGGAGAGTCTCCAACATCAATACCATATACGTCCTCCATCGTCATAAAACCACCCGATTATCCCAGTTCCGGGTGAAAAACAGAACTTGTGTCCAGTCCACATGGGCATTGGCCACACAGTACGCCACCCACAGTATCCAGCCGACCACGGAATCGAAACCGGGCACGGACAGAAGAAAGTGTACCCACTCACCACCGGAACGGATACGAATTCGGCCGAGCGCCGACATCGCCGTTGGGAGTCGGGGCTGCCGACCGGACGTTTACTGTGGTTTCTCGTCGACGACGTCCGCCCCGCAGTCGTCGCAGACGTCCGGTTGCCACTCGACGGTTCGGACGACTTCCACCTCCCCCTGGCACCGTGGACACCAACCTGTGGGCATTTGTTGTGCTTTGAGCGTTCGGTTACGGGACTCTCAACTGAATATTCTATATTGGATAGTATAAAACTAGTGCCGACGAATGGGGGTGTCGAAGCGGATATGGCCCGCCCGACGACAGCGTCGGGAGGAGGAGAAACGCGTCAGTACAGCGCGTCGGCGATTTCGTCGTCGAGGGTGTCGAACTGTTCGAGATAGGACGCACGCTCGCTGCGCAGGGCTTCACGTTCGCCCGCCGGGAGCGCGTCGGCGAGGTCGAACTTCGCCATGTCCATGCCCGGCACCTCGGTCGGGACGGTGAGGTCGGTCGCGTCGTCCGTCTCCCACGCCAGCGTCCCGCGCGAGATCTCGCGCAGGAGGGTAATAGTGTCGTCCACCCCGACATCCGTCGTGCCCGCCCGGCCGGTGTTCAGGATGTAGCAGTCGACGTGGAGCTCCGCGATGAGGTCGCGGAAGCGATTTCCTTCCTCGCCCTCGGGGCCGATGATGAAGGGGTTGGTCCCGACGACGCGGATGGACTCGCCGGCGGCGCTCGGGTCGCCCGCACTCGTTTGCACGGACTCGCCGAGCATGAACGCCACCGCGGCCTCCTCGGGTTTGAGCTTCGCGACGGGCGGCATCGCGGGGTTGCGCGTGATGAAGAAGATTTGGTCCACGCCGTCCAGGTCTATCTCCTCGCCCGCCGAGGAGAGCTGGTCGCGCTCGATGACCGCGCGACCGTTCGTCGTGTATCGGTCGCTGTCGAAATCCACCGTTCCGTCCTCGGCGACGTCGACGTTCTCCAGCACCGCCGTCTCGTCGGTGACGGCGTCGTACATCGCCGGCTCCGTTTCCGAATCGAGCCCGTGGGTCTTCACGAACAGCCCCTCGCCCTCGCTGCCGGCGACAGTACCGTCCGAAAGGAGCGCGCACACGTCGTCCTGGAGCATCGTCGCGTCCTCGGGGTCCTCAAGCCAGAGGTCGTGGGCGGTGAGCGTCGACTTACCGGTGCCCGAGAGGCCCAAGAAGAGTTGGCCCACGTCTTCGAGGCCATCCTCCCCTTGGAGAGTGACGCGCTTGCTGCCGGCGTGCAGGCCGAGGCCGCCGGCGCGTTTCGCCTCCAGCATGAACAGCCGGAGGAAGGACTTCTTCGCCTCGCCGGTGTAATCGCTGCCGGCGACCACGGTATACCCCCGCTCGGGGAGCACGCGGATGCCGGTCTCCTCCCAATCGGGGAGTTGTACCGTGTGGAAGTCCGGCTCTGCGCCCTCGGGCGCGGATTCGAGGAGTTTCGAGAGGCTCAACGCGATGCGCGCGTGCTCCTCAGGGACGTAGTAGCGACAGACGTAGGTGTGCTCGGGGTGGCGACCGAGCTGGCGGTCGACACAGACAAGGTCGATGTCGGCGGTCGCCTCGGTCACGTTCTCGACGAGCGCCTCGTCCTCGCCGTCGAACTCGTCGTCGACGGTGTTCTTCGTCTGCTCGGATTTCCGGGAGCGGTCCTCGCTGACGTAGGAGGGCGCCCCGAACTCGGTCGTGGTTTCGAGCGCGTCGGAGAACGCCCGAAGCTCCTCGGTCGAGGGGTTGTACACCACGTTTTCGGCACGCTCCGGGTCCGGGAGCGAGTCGACAAGTTGGCCCGTCACCGACGTCTGCCGTTCCATCATGTAGACGGTTAACGAAACCGGACTATAAACCTTCGATGACTGGAAGCGTAGTTAAAACTGTTCGCGGGGCGCTCGGCGCTCTCCGTGGCGGCGACCGTTCGGCGGGATGCTCGCTCTGAGACGGCGAATCCGGGGGGACAGACGAGCTTTGATGTGGGGCCCTTGCCATCTCGGGTCATGGTGAAGGTAGGACTCATCGGCGCGGGCGGCATCTCCGGCGCACATCTCCCCGCGTACCGGGACCACTCGGGGACGGTCGAGTTAGCGGCGGTCTGCGACGCCGACGAGGAGCGCGCACAGGACGTGGCCGACGAGTTTGACACCCCGTACTGGACGGAGTTCGAGTCGTTCGTCGTGGAGGCCGAGATAGAGGCCGTCGACATCACGCTCCCCCACAGCCTCCACTACCCCGCGGCGAAGGCCGCCCTCGACGCCGGGAAACACGTCCTCGTGGAGAAGCCGTTCGGAACGGACCTCGGGGAGTGCGTCGACCTCGTCGAGACGGCCGAGGCGAACGGGTTGACGCTGATGGTCGGGCAGATGCAGCGCTTCCACCCTGAGTACCGAGCCCTCAAGAAACGCCTCGACGCGGGGGAACTGGGCGCCATCAGGCACGCCCGCTGTGACGTGCTCGCCAACCAGGCCGATATGTTCCCCGACGACCACTGGCTCTACGACGGGGCGGTCGCCGGCGGCGGCGCGGTCATCGGCTACGCCGTGCACAAACTCGACCTGCTCCGGTACTTCTTAGGGGACGTCGAGCGCGCCGCCTCGTGGCAACAGACCGTCGACGAGCGCTTCGAGGACGCGGAGGACTACGCCACCGGAATGCTGGCGTTCGAGAACGGCGCGAACGCCGACTTCTTCGCGACGGTGTCGGCGCCGGCGATGCCCTACACGGAGGGCTTCGAGCTCTACGGCGACGAGGGAGCCGTCCACACACTCCCCGAGGGCGAACAGGACGAGGGCTACGTCGGGACACCTACGCCCAGAATCAACACCGCGGACGACCCCGAACGGCGCAAACGCTTCGAACCCGTCGAGGCGGACACCGACCTTCCGACGGAGAACGCGTTCGTCAACGAGATACTCCACTTCGCCGAGTGCGTCGAGACCGGCGCGGAACCCCTCTCCAGCGGGCGGGACAACCTCGGGACGATGGCCGCGATGCGCGCGGTGTATCGGAGCGCCGAGTCGGGGGGCGACCCCGTCAGCACCGAGGACGTCCTCGACGACGCGGGGGCCGAGCGATGACGCTCAGCGCCACCGAAACGGACGGCACCGTCGAACTCCGCTCGGAGGGCCACCTCCTCGCGCGCTATCGAGCCGATACCGAGGAGAGCAAGCCGGGATTCGACACGCTCGCCCTGCCCGACGGCGCCGACGAACCGAGCGAGAACCTCACGCTCTGGGCGCCACACGACCACTCGTGGCATCTGGGCGCTTTCTTCTGCCCGAAACTCGTCGACGGCATCAACTGCTGGGAGTCGGAGCTGATGGCCGGCCAAGACAAACTCCACGGCTACGCCGAACACGAACGCGCCGACGTGCGCGCGAGCGACGGCGCCGTAACCATCGAACAGGACGCGACGTGGAAGCGAAGCGACGGCGGGGTCCTCCTCGCGGATGACCGCGAGATAACGGTTTATGAACCCGCGGACGGCGGCTATTTCCTCGATTGGGAACAGACCCTCACGGCCGTCGGCGGGCGGCGGAACCTCTCGAGCGAGACGCTTCACGGTCACTACAGTGGACTGAGCCTCCGCTTCGCCCGAGCGCTCACGGACGGCCGCGTCCTCCTGCCGGGCGAGACGGAGGCGGGAACGACGACCCCCCCGCGGGCCGTCAGCGGCCCCGCCGCCCGGTGGTGTGATTACACCGGCAAGCTCGACGGCCGGCCCGGCCCGAGCGAGGCGTGGCGCGCCGGCGTCGCGATGTTCGACCATCCGGAGAACGGCTCTGAGCCCGTGAACTGGTTCATCATGACCGAGCCGTTCGGCTTCCTCGCGGCCAACCCGACGTGGGGAACCGTACGCACGCTCGACGAGGGCGAATCAGTCACCTGGCGGTGGGGGATGTGGGTTCACGGAGGCGAACCCGGAGAGAACGAACTCGACGCTGCCTACGAACGGTACCGAACAGAAGAGATGTAATCGAGATAGCGCGTCCGTGCGGTCACTCGGTGTAGGGGTCCTCGATGTCCGGGTCGCCGCCGATGAGGGCGTTCAACCGGCGCGTGATGAAATCGAAGACGACGACCAGCGGGTACATCGCCCGCTCGAGTATCGAGATGGGGCGGGCGACCGCGAGCGACCAGCCCCTGGCGTGACTGAGGCCGTAGGACTTCGGGACGATCTCCCCGAACACCAACACGACGAAACTGGCGAGGACAGTCGCCACCGAGACGGCGCTCCCCGTGGGGAGGAACTCGATGAGCAGAGCGGTCGTCGTGCTGGCGATGGCGACGTTGACGACGTTGTTCCCGACGAGAATCGTCACGAGCAGGCGGTGTGGGTCGCTCCGGAGTTCGTGTAGAACCTCGTATCTGGGGTCGGACTCCGTTCCGTCTCCCCACCCCTCGGGGAGGGTGAAGATGGCCGTTTCACTGCTCGAGAAGAACGCGCTCAACGCGAGGAGCGCGACGATCGCGACGACGCCGACACTCACGACGAGAGAGACCATACGGTCGTTCCGAGGGGCGGGGCAAAGAAGGCTCGCCGCCCGTTCTTTCGCGGGGAACCACAGACCCATATCGCTCCGCCCGAAACGCGAGGTATGCATCGCCGTCGGTTTCTCGGAACAGTCGGCGCGAGCGCGACGCTCCCGCTCGCGGGCTGTCAGCGCCGACGCGACGAACCGGAGCGAACCGAAACGACCGGCTTTCGCGTCCGTGACGGCGGGTTCCAGGCGAACCGCGACGGGTGGGAGGAGCTCCTCGTCAGGGGCGTCAACCTCGGGATGGGCAAGCCCGGCGCCTTCCCCGGCGAGGCTGCCATCACGCGGGCGGAGTACGACCGCTGGCTCGCGCAGATCGGCTCGCTGCACGCGAACGTCCTGCGGGTGTACACGGTGCATCCGCCGGCGTTCTACGAGGCGCTCGCGGCGTACAACGAGCGCAGCGAGGAACCCCTCTACGTGCTCCACGGCAACTGGCTGGCGGCCGAGTTCATCGAGGGGGACAGCACGGCCTACGACGACGACCTCACGGCTGACTTCGACGCGAGTTTCGAGACGGTCATCGACGTGGTCCACGGGAACGCCACCCTGCCGGAGCGCGCGGGCTACGCGAGCGGCACCTTCGAGACGGACGTCTCCTCCTATGTGCTGGGCTACATCGCCGGCATCGAGTGGGAGCCCCGCTTCGTAGCGCGGACGAACGAGCGCTACAGCGGCGGGGCGACCGACGGCGACTACGTGCGGGCCACCCGGGACGCGAGCGCCTTCGAGCGCTGGCTTGCGGAGCGCCTCGACGCCGCCGTCGCCTACGAGGACAACCAATATGGAGCGACGCGGCCAGCGAGCTTCGCCAACTGGCCGACGACTGACCACCTCGACCACCCCGAGGAACCCCTCGTGTGGGAGGACCGTGCGTCGGTCAACCCCAACACGGTCGTCGCCGGCGACGCTTTCGAGTCGGGGCTGTTCGCGACGTACCACGCCTACCCCTACTACCCGGACTTCCTGAACTTCAGCGAGACGTACCTCGCGGACGGGAACAGCTACGGACCCTACCTTCGGGCGCTCCGGGCAGCGAACGACCACCCCGTGCTCGTCGGGGAGTTCGGCGTGCCCGCCTCGCGGGGAATCGCCCACGAACAGCCCCACGGCTTCGACCAGGGCCACCACACCGAGGTCGAACAGGGCCGCCGCGACGCCGCGCTCTTCGAGACCATCGTGGACGCCGACCTCGCGGGCGGCATCGTGTTCTCGTGGCAGGACGAGTGGTTCAAGCGGACCTGGAACACGATGCGCTACACCGACCCGGCGCGGCGCCCGGAGTGGCTGAACGTCCAGTCCCCCGAGGAGTGTTTCGGGTTGCTTTCTTTCGACCCGAGCGACGCAGTCACGCTCAGCGGGACGCCCGAGGAGTGGACGGGGAGCGCGGAGCTCGCGAGCGGCCCCGCGGCGCCGCGGGTCGCCCTCGACGACGGCTACGACGCGGGGCGCTCGCTGCGGCGCGTGCGGGCGACGGCGGACGAGGCGTATCTCTCCGTTCGGGTCGAGTACGAGGACCTCGGCGACGCCGCCGACTGGGAGCGGATGCACACGCTGCTCGCGCTCGACGTGTTCCCGGAGCGGGGGAACACCGAACTTCCCAGGGATATCGGCGCCTCCCACCCGTCAGGCGCGGACTTCGTCGTCGAACTCGGCGGCCCCGACGCCTCCCGGGTCCGTGTCGCGAGCCACGCCGACCGCTTCTACTACGAGTACGGCGAACAAGGGGGGTACCTCCCGGCCGCGCCGTACGCCTCGGAGCCCGACAACGGGGTCTACCATCCGCTTCGGATGGCGCTGAGCTACCCGCTCACGATACCGACCCAAGAACGGGATATCCCGTTTCGTTCTTTCGAGACCGGGCGCCTGCGCTACGGGAACGCCGACCCCGAGGCCCCGAACTACGACTCGCTGGCGGACGTGCACGTCGACGCGGCGCACGACGCCGTCGAGCTCCGCCTGCCGTGGTGTCTGATTCACGTCCGCGACCCGAGCACAGCGACGGTGATGGGCGACGTGTGGGAGGGAGGACTGGACGCGAGCGAGCGAATCCAGTCGGTCGGCGTCGCCGCGCTCACCTACCGTCCCGACGGGGACACCGCGACGGCCCTCGACGGCCCGACGAACGCGACGGACGCGCTGCCGGCCCTCGATTCGGGGGCGATAGCCGCGGGCGAGTCGCGCTTCGAACTCACGCCGTGGGACGAGCCGGCGTACGAGGAGCGCTTGAAGGAGTCGTACGACATCCTCCGGGAGACGTACGGACGGCATCGCTGAGCGCGGAGGACCGGAAATTCATTAAGGGAATTTCACGTACAGTGCCGTAGTGACCGCAACGATCGTCGCGGTGGACGACGACGAGACAATACGCCGGCTTCTCGAACACCGGCTGGGCCGGGAGGGCTACGACGTCCACACGTTCGAGGACGGACAGGCCGCGGCCGAGGCGTTCGCCGCGGGGGAACTCCACCCGGACCTCGTCCTGACGGACGTGATGATGCCCCGAATGGACGGGAAGCGCTTGCTCCGCCGCCTCCGGAACGGCGAGTTCCGAATCGACCCGGAGACGCCGGTCATCATGCTCACGTCCCGCGGGCGCGAGGAGGACGTACTCGACGGCTTCGAGTCGGGGGCCGACGACTACGTCGCCAAGCCGTTCAGCCCGACGGAGGTCGTGGTCCGTGTCCGACGGCAACTGAACGGCCGATGACGGGGATACCCTTGCAGACGGCGCCGGTAGTCGGCCTTGACGGGACGGTCCTCGTCGTGGTCGGCCTCGTGCTCGTCTCCCTGCTTCTCTCAGTCGTGGTGCTCACGCTCGGTCTCTCCGTCCGCGAGGCGCGCCAACGGCGTCGGCGGAACGCCGTCCGCGAGTCGCTTCACGACGAGTTGCTCACCCGGCTGTACGACGCGGGAGACCCCGAGTGGGAGGCGTGGGTCGGGACGCTCGGCGCGACGGAGCGGGACGTCCTCGAAACCCTCCTCGACGACCACCTTCGGCGCCTGAAGGGCGCGGACGTCGAGTCACTCCGGGCGCTGGGGGACGCGCTCGGCATCGAGGAGCGCGCCCGGGCGGACCGGAACGCCAGCGACGAGTTCGTCCGCCTGCGGGCGCTCACGTGGCTGACCCTCCTGCGCGCGCCGAGCGACGATGCCGACGCCGAGCGGCCCCGCACGCGCCGGGAGCGCGCCGCCGTCGCCCGGTGGCTCTACGAGACCGACGCCGACCCCGACCGGGGTATCGACGCCCTTCTCGGGGGGGCCGACGAGTCGCTCAGCGCCTTCGGCGTCGACACGCTCTACCGGATCACCGAGCGGCGCCCCGAGGCCGTCGTCGCGGCCGCGCGGGACCGACGCGATTGGCCCGTGGACCTCATCACGCAGGTGGTGTTGGTCTGTCGATACGCGGGGAGCGGCGTCGCCGGCACGGACCTCTCGTGGATCGTCTCGTTGCTCGAGCACGAGGCCGTCCGGGTCCGCGTCGAGGCCGCGCTCACGCTGGCGACGTTCGGCTGGCGGGACCCGATCGCCGACCGGGCCCTCCTCGAACGGCTCACCGCCGACGAATCGCCGCGGGCGCGGGCGGCGGTGTACACGATGCTCGGGGCGTGGGGCGACCCCGAATCGACCGGGGTGCTCCGGGAGGCGCTCGCGGAGGAGTCGAACGACCGGGCACGCCTGGCGGGTGCGCGGGCGCTCGTTGACGCCGGCGTTCCCGAGGTGGAGACGCCCGAGCCCGCCCGGCCGGCCCGGCGGTGGACCGCCGAACACCGGCGCTTCGATGAGCGCGCCACCCGACCGCTCGCCGACGGCGGGCATCGGAGGGGGGTCTGAGCCGTGCACACGCTCACCCACCTCGTTTTGATGACGCTCGCGGCGACCGGTACCGTCGTCGTCGGCTACTACGCGCTCGTGAACGCCTTCTACTTGGTCGTGCACGCGATGGCGTTGCTCGAACTCCGGGACGACACGCGCGAGGCGTCCTACGACCCGCCGTTCGAACCCTTCGACAGCCCCGCGTACCCGGGCGTCGCGGTCGTCGTGCCCGCGTACAACGAGGCGGCGACCATCGCGGAGAGCACCCGCTCGATGCTCGCCCTGGAGTACCCGGATATGGAGATCGTCATCGTCAACGACGGCTCCACCGACGAGACGCTCGCGACGCTCATCGAGCGCTTCGACCTCGAAGCCGTCGACGCCGACGTCCCCCTCGACGTGCCCTCGGAGCCGATTCGGGACGTCTATCGCTCGACGGTGTACGAGGAGTTGCTCGTCGTCGACAAGGAGAACGGGGGGAAAAGCGATGCGCTCAACGCGGGGATGTGGCTCACCGAGAAGGAGTTGTTCTGTGCCGTCGACTCGGATACGGTCATCGACCGACAGGGCCTCCTCCAGATTGTGCGGCCGTTCCTCGCGGAGCCCTCGAAAGCGGTGGCCTCCGGCGGGACCATCCGGGTCGCGAACAACTGCGTCATCGAGGACGGCATCGTCGAGGAAGTCCACCTCCCGAAGACGGGGCTCCCCGGCCTGCAGGTGATGGAGTATCTCCGCGCCTTCTACTCCGGGCGGCTGGGGATGAACCGGCTGAACGGCCTCATCCTCATTTCGGGCGCCTTCGGCCTCTTCAAGACCGACCTCGTGCGCGACATCGGGGGGTATCGACACGACACCATCACCGAGGACTTCGACGTGGTGATGCGGCTCCACCGCCACCTCAGCGACCGCGATCGCGAGTACAGCGTGGACTTCGTGCCGGAGCCGGTCGCGTGGACCGAAGTGCCCGAGTCGCGGGCGGTGCTCAGCAGACAGCGCCGACGCTGGTACCGGGGCATGCTCGAAACGGTCACCACGCACGGCGACATGCTCCTCAACCCCCGCTACGGTCGGGTCGGCACGCTCGTCCTTCCGATGTTCGTGCTCGCGGAGGTGTTCGGCCCGCTCATCGAGGGGCTGGGCTACGTGTTGCTCCCGCTGGCGTGGGGGGTCGGCGCGCTCAACGTGGAGTTCTTCGCCCTCTTTTTCCTCCTCACCACGGGCTTTGGGGTGTTCCTCTCGTGGTTCGGTATCTTCAGCGAGGTGTGGAGTTTCAACCGCTACGAGCGCCCTGCCGACATCGCCAGACTGCTGTGGTACGGCGTGGTGGAGAACTTCGGCTACCGCCAGTGGAAGACGGTGGTGTCCTGGCGCGGGCTCGTCGAGTTCCTGCGCGGCAACACCGAGTGGGGGGCGATGGAGCGCGTCGGCTTCGGCGACGACGAGGAGTAGCACACCCCAATCCCCAATACGGCGATTCCCGAAAGGGACGGCATGGAAGACGCAGGGGAAACGCCCGCGGGGCGCTATTTCGCGGACCTCTACGACCTCGCGAGCGACGACGAGCGCTCGCTGGAGGAGAAAATCGATCGGGCCATCGAAATCGGCTGCGAGCGTCTCGGCACGACGAACGGCGTGCTCTCCTATACGGGCAGCGGAAAGTACGAGGTAGTCGAATCGACTATCGGCACGGGCCCGTACGCGCCCGGGGGGACCAGCGCGTTGGAGACGACGTGGTGTCGTCACGTCACCGAGCGCCGGGAGGTTGTCGGCTTCGGGGACGTCACGGAGAGCGAGTACGCCGAGGACGTCGCCAGGGAGGCGACGGGCCTGCACTGCTATCTCGGCGCGCCCATTCTCGTCGACAACGAGGTGTTCGGGACGCTTTGCTTCTCGGGCGAGGAGCCCCGGGAGAGGGACTTCACTGTCGAGGAGCGCCAGTTCGTCCGCCTGCTCGCCCAGTGGATCGCCTACGAGCTCGAACGGGACAAACACCACCGCGAACTCAGCGCTCAGAACCGGCGTCTCGACGAGTTCGTCGGCATCGCCGCCCACGACCTGCGCAACCCGCTCTCGACGGTGAAGGGGTACACCGAACTCGCCATAGAGGACGCCGAGGGCCAACAGCGGGAGTTCCTCGAAACCGTCGCGGAGGCCGCCGACCGGATGGACGAACTCATCAGCGACCTCCTGCGCCTGGCGCGCGAGGGCGGCGACGTGGGCGAGCGCAGCGAAATCGCCCTCGACGACGCCGCCCGCCAGGCCTGGGGGATGGTCTCGACAGGGAACGCAACCCTCGATATCCGGACCGACACCGCGGTGTACGCGAACCGCTCGCGGCTCCACCAGCTGTTCGAGAACCTGTTCCGGAATGCTGTCGAACACTGCTCCGACGGCGTGACGGTCACCGTCGAGGACTGTGAGGGCGGGTTCGTCGTGTCGGACAACGGCACGGGGATGCCCGAGCACATCGCGGAGCGGCTCTTCGACGAGGGGCTCGAACGCGAAGCGGGCCTCGGGCTCGGCCTGCTCATCATCGAGCGCATCGTGGACGGCCACGGCTGGACGGCGAGCGTCCACAGCGACGGAGGTGGGACGACCTTCGAGTTCCGCGGCGTCGGGCAGGCGCCGCCGGGAATCGCGAAAGAGGGCCAGACCGCCTAGGAGCCGACGCGCGGGAGGAACTGCCCGGTTTCGCGTTTGACGCCGGCCAACAGGAAGAGCGCCGCGACCAGCGGGAGGGCCGCACAGGCTGCGTAGACGGGCGGGAAACCGACGCGCTCGACCAGCGGGAGCGCCACGATGGGGCCGAAGCCGCCGCCGATGTCCCCGAAGACGTTGTTCGTCCCGACGGCCCGACCCATCTCGCTGTCGGCGACGAGGTCGCCCAACAGCGCCATCAACGGGCCGCTGGTTCCGCCCTGTCCAAGGCCGATACAGAGGCAGGCGACGGCCAGCGTCGCCACGGAGTCCGCGAGCGCGAGGAGGACGAAACCGGCGGAGGTGACCCCCAGAAAGCAGAGGAGTATCGGCACCCGCGAGCCGCGGCGGTCGCTGAGGGCACCCCCGAGATACATCGAAAGCCCGGCGGCAACGACCGTGAGCCCCATGAATATCCCTGAGGAGCCCTGCGCGTCGAAGCCGAAGACGCTGATTCCGTTCCGACCGAGGAACACCACGAGGGTGGCGAACAGCGCGCCGATGTAGACGAAGAGGACCGCGAAGTTGACGAGCCCGACCGTCACCGCGGGGAGCCCCGTGTTCACGTCCCACGGTTTGCCCGAACGGTCGGCGCCGGCCTCGACGTGGGTTTCGGGGACCGTCAGATAGGCGAGGGCGGCGGCGACGAAGGCGAAGGCGGTGGCGACGGCGAAGGCGGTGACGTTGCCCGCGAGCTCGCTCACAACGCCGCCCACGACCACGCCGGTCGGGAACCCGAAGAGGACGCCGCCCCTGATGAGACCCATGTTCGCGCCGCGCGACCCGCCGTCGCTGACGTCGTCGGCGATGGTGTACGCGGTGGCGAAGACGAGCGCGCTTCCCACTCCCCAGAAAACGCGCGCGGCCATGAACCACGCCGCGGGGAACGGCGCGAGCATCGCGACGACGTAGCCGAACGTCGAGAGCCCCTGTACGAACATCCCCACGACGAACGGCGTGCGCGTCCCGACCCGGTCGACGAGCACGCCCGCTGGGGCGTTTGCGAACAGCCGCGCGAAGCGGTTCGCGCTCAGGATGAGACCGACGAGAAACGGCGTGATGCCGAGTATCGCGCCGAGGTTCGGGAGGATGGGGAAGATGACGCCGCCGCCGAAGCCGATGAAGAAGGTGCTGGCGATGACCGCGCCGATGACGAGCGTCTCGTCCTCGCGCACCGCGCGGAAGCGCGCGAACAGGCGGGCGAGGGCGTCGCGGGGGCGCATTGGGTTCGTCGTTTCGAAGGGCGCCCCAAGAGCCCTCTGGAAGCGAGCGCGTGTTTCGATAGCCCCGAGAAACCGACGGTGATGCCGACACCGTTTTGATGCGCTCGCGGCCATATTCAATATGAACTGGAAGCGCCCCGCGGGGTCGGGAATCATCAGCCTCACCGGGGTCGGACTGGTGCTCGTCGTCGCCCGGGAGGCCGCCGTCGGCATCGAGAGCCTCCCGGGAGGCATCATCGCGGCCGCGACGCTCGTCCTCGGCGCCGCGTTCGCGCTCGCCGGGCCGGGAATCTACCGGAGCGATGTCGACGCCGACCACGTGCTTCGGGTCGCGGGCTGGAACACCCTCGGCGTCGTCGTCACGGTCGCCGTGCTCGGCCTCGTCGCCTCCTTTCAGGCGGCCACCGGCGGGAACGTGAGCGCCCCGCTCCTCTCGGGGGCGGTCGTCGTCGGCGTGAGCGCGTTCGCACACGTCCTCATCGGCTTCAACGACGTGCGGCGCATCCGGGCACAGACGGTCGCCAGACAGCGCCAGCGCGCCGCGGTAGTGAACCGCTTCGTGCGCCACGACCTGCGACACGCCGCCCAGATTCTGCTGGGCTACGGCTACCAGTTGCGCGAGGAGGGCAACGACCTCGGGGAGAAAATCGAGGACGTCGGTGAGGACCTCGCGGAGACCCAAACCCGGGTGGAGGTCCTCGACGACTTCCTCGACGACGAGGCCGAACGAACGGGCGTCGACCTGGGCGAACTCATCGCGGACAACCACGAGAACTGGACGGCCGACTACCCCGACGCCGACGTGGAGACGGACCTGGAGGGCGACCTCTCGGCCCGCGCGGGCGAACACGTCGACATGGCGCTGGCGGAACTCGTCGAGAACGCCTGTCGCTACGGGGGCGACCCGCCCAAGGTAACCGTCCGTGGGCGCCGGGACGGTGACACCGTCCGGGTCGAAGTCCTCGACAACGGCGAAGGCATCCCCGAAAGCGAACGGAAGCTCATCAACGAGGACGGCATCGAGACCCAACTCGACCACAGCAGCGGGCTCGGCCTCTGGCTGACGAAGTGGACCGCCGAGCGCTACGGCGGAGGCCTCTCCGTCGAGAGCACCGAAGACGGGAGCAAGGCGACGCTGCGGCTCCCCGCCGCGTAGCGCCGGCACGACTCCTTCGCGTTTGTGGTCCCCCGGAGAACGTTTATCCGTCCCACCGCCGAGAGCGGCGTATGACTCGCATCAACGCCGTCCGCGAGCGCTTCGACGACCGCCCACAGTCGGTCGCGGGCGTCGCGTTCGTCCTGACCGCGACGTGGTTCCCCCTGTTTCTCATGGCGTGTGCGGCCATCGCGCCCGGCTACGAAGTGCACGGCGGCGCCATCAGCGACTTCGGCGTCATCGCGGAGACGGCGCTCCTGTTCAACGCCACGATGGTTCTCACCGGGCTCGGGAACGCGCTCGGGGGGTACGCCTACTACCGAGTCCACGGGAGCCGCCGCCTGCTGGCGCTGTTCGGGCTCACGAGCGCCGGGAGCGCCGGGGTCGGCTTCTTCCCCTCGACGGTGCCGGCGCCCCACTACGCCTTCGCGCTCCTCGCGTTCGTCGCGCTCAACGCGCAGGTCGTCGCGTGCTCGCGGCGCGCGCCCCCCGGCCTGCGCTCGCTCGGCGTATTCGCTGGCGTCGCCGGCTTCGCTTCCCTCGGGCGCTTCGTCTTCGCCGACGCCTACGGCCCCCTGGGCTTCGGCGGCGTCGAGCGGATGGTCGTCTACCCCGCGATCCTCTGGTTGCTCGCCTTCGGCGGGACCCTCCTCGGCGGCGCGAACAACCCCTCGGGGAAAGTATAAATGGGCGGGAGTGGTTGTCACACTCAAGATACGAGGCCGGGAAGGTCACGATGGGGGCCAGTAACGACATGGGAGAGGCGGGCCGCGAACCGGGCTACGAGCGCTCGGTCCTCGAAGCGGTCATCGAGACCGTCCCGAACGGGATTCTCGTCGTCGACGAGAACCGGGAGTTCTTCACCTACAACAATCAGTTCATCGAGATGTGGGACATCCCCGAGGAGGTGGTGGTCTCCGGCGACGACCAGCAGGCGCTCGACGCGGTGCTCGACTCGCTCGTCGACCCGAGCGCGTTCCTCGAGACGGTCGAGTACTTCTACGACCACCCCCACGGGGAGAGCCAGGACGAACTCGAACTCACCGACGGGCGGGTGTTCGAACGCTACACCGGGCCGGCGCGGGACGACGAGGACGGGTACTACGGCCGGGTCTGGGTGTTCGAGGACGTGACCGAGCGCGTCCGCGCCAGGCGCGAATTTGAACAGAAAAACGAGCGCCTGGAGGCGTTTATCGACATCCTCACACACGACCTCCAGTCGCCGCTCAACGTCGCGGCCGGGCGGACGGAGCTCGCGCGCGAGGAGACGGGCAACGAGCACCTCGCCGCCGTCGTTCGGTCCCACGAGCGCATGCAGACGATGCTCGACGAACTCCTGACGCTCGCTTGCGGGGAGAAGGACCCCAACAAGGCGGAGGCGGTGTCGCTCGCCGACCTCGCCCACCGGTCGTGGGAGACGGTGCCCACGGCGGACGCGACGCTCCGCGTCGACACCGAGCGCACGTTCCGGGCGGACCCGCGTCTGCTCCGGGAACTGCTGGAGAACCTCCTCGGGAACGCCGTCGAACATGGTTCGACGGGCAGTCGGACGCAGTCCGACGACGCGGCCCGCCACGGCGGGGAGAACGTAACTGTCACCGTCGGCGACTTCCCCGGGGGGTTCTACGTCGCGGACGACGGCCCGGGAATCCCCGAATCGGAGCGCGAGCGGGTGTTCGAGACCCGATACACGACCGACGATGACGGGACCGGCCTCGGCTTACGAATCGTCTCGCAGGTGGCGAACGCCCACGGCTGGAACGTCGAGATAACCGAGAGCGACGAGGGAGGGGCGCGCTTCGAAGTCACCGGCGTCGACGAGGAGTAATCAGTTACTCCAGCAGGCCCAAGTCCTCCGCGACGAGGTCCGCGAACTGGTCGGCCACGTCGGGGTCGACGCCCGCGATTTCCTCGCCGTCGTGGACGCGCTCGTTGTGCTGTTCGACCGTCTCGGCGAGTTCCGAGAGCGAAACCCGGTTGGTCGTCTCGCACGCCTCACAGTGAACGGGGACCGTCGGCTCGTCGTCTTCGCGCGACATTACCGCGAGGTTTCCGCGGACGGATAAGAAACGTTCGGCCGGCGGGGACTACCCCGACACCGCCCGGTACCAACCGGGGTCGGCTTCCCGCCGGTCGAACAGCTCCGAGCGACAGGCCGGACAGTAATCCGGCGTGTCAGAGACGCTCCGGGGGACGTACACCGCGTTGCCACACTCCACACACGCGTCCGAGACGACCGTGACGCAGTCCGCACAGAGGTTGAAGTCGTCGACCGTGAGTTCGCGCAGTCCGTCGAGTTGTTTGTCCAGGGTGTACTCGTCGATGACCGACTGACAGTTGTGGCACGGTTGCATAGCGATACATTGTGCCAATTAGTACCACGGCACAAGTATCTGTCCCCCGAACCGCCCGATGGCGAACGGCTCAGTCGGTGGGGAGCCAGACCTGCATCCGGCCCTCCTCGCGGTTGTCCCAGGCGTAGTAGGGAACCGCCGTGACGGTGGTCTCCTCGCGAGTCTCCTTCCACTCCCGGTAGAGTTCGCCGTCCCAGTCCTCGGCGCTGAGGAGCTCAGCCTCGGCGTCGAGCGCGAGCACGCCGTCCAGCAGGTCGTCGGCGGCGCGCGTCTCGACGGCTCCCTCGGGGTCGACCCGCAGCCGCGAGGGCGCCTCGCCGAGGTCGGTTTCCTCGACGCAGTAGACGAGGGGACCGCGCTGGAAGGCGAGTTGCCCCGCGTCGTCCGGCGCGTCGGGGTGGGCCGCCATCCGTTTGACGGGAAGGTCGAAGGCGAGTTTCACGGTATCACCGTCCTCCCAGACGCGTTCGACGGTGAGGTAGCCGTCTTCGCGTTTACCCTCGACGGGCTCGCCGTTCACGCTCAGTTCGGGGTCCTCACACCACTCGGGTACCCGGAGGTGGAGCGCGGCGTCGAGTTCGTCCTCGACGCCCACGTCGAGTTCGACCGACTCGCCCCACGGGTAGTCGGTGCGCTGGCTGAGCGTCATCTCCTGCCCGTCGACCGTCAGCGAGGCCTCGCTCCCGAGGTAAAGGTTCACGTAGGCCTCGCCGTCCGCGGTGGCGTAGACGTACTCACCGAGCGACGCTAAGAGGCGCGCGAGGTTCGGCGGGCAACAGGCGCAGGCGAACCACCCCTTCCGGTGGTGGTCGCCCAGGCTCTCCAGGGGGTTCTCGTAGAAGAACTCCGTGCCGTCCAACGAAACTCCCGCGAGCACGCCGTTGTACAGCGCACGCTCCAGGGTGTCGTAGAAGCGGCCCTCGCCAGTGAGTTCGAACATCCGGCGGTTCCAGAAGACGCTCCCGACGGCGGCGCAGGTCTCGGCGTACGCCGACCGGTTGGGGAGGTCGTAGTCCCGCGTGAAGCGCTCGCCGTCCGAGGTGGAGCCGATGCCCCCCGTGACGTACATCCGCTTCTCGGTCATGTTCGTCCAGAGCGTCTCCAGCGCGTCGAGGAGGCTCTCGTCGCCGGTCTCCGCGACCACGTCGGCGGCGCCGCAGTAGAGATACATCGCGCGAACGGAGTGGCCGTCGACCGTCTCCTGCTCGCGAATCGGCGCGTGGCTCTGGCCGTACGTCGCGTCGTAGTCGTCGCCGGTGTGCCACCACTCCCCGCCGGCGAGCTCGTCGGGGTGGTCGGTCTCCCAGTCGAAGCGCTCGGTCGTCCCGCGGGCCTCCACGAAGTACTCGGCCAAATCGAGGTAGCGCCGCTCGTCGGTGACGCGGTACAACTTCACGAGGGCGAGTTCGATCTCCTCGTGGCCGGGGGCGCCGTGGAGGTCGTCCGGGCCGAACACGTCGTCGATGTGGTCGGCGAAGGCCATCGCCACCTCGAGGAGGGAGTCCTCGCCCGTCGCGCGGTGGTGGGCGACGGCCGCCTCGATGAGGTGGCCGGCACAGTAGAGCTCGTGGAGGTTCCGGAGGTTCGTCCAGCGCAATTCGTCGTCGAACTCCAGTTGGAGGTAGGTGTTCAGATAGCCGTTCTCCTCCTGGGCGGCGGCGACGAGCTCGATGACCTCGTCCACCCGCTCCTTCAGGTCGGGGTCCTCGCGGGTCGCGAGCACGTAGCTCGCGGCCTCCAGCCACTTGTAGGCGTCAGAGTCCTCGAAACACATCCCCTGGAACCCGCCCTCCTTCCCGTCGCGGGCGCGCCGGAAGTTCGGGAGACAGCGTTCGCCGAGCTGGTCGTACTGGTGTTCCAGGGACGTTTCGCGGTTCGTCTCCAGGCGGTCGTTCCAGAAGCCGTCGTCAATGGACACGTCCGCGAGCGGGGCCGGCGACGGGCGCCGATCCGGGGATCGGAGTGGCATACCGGCACGTCCGCACCCGGGCAAAAGAACGGTTCGGAACGCACCCCGTTCGTCCGGTACGTTCACCCTACCCGAGGCGGTGAGCCGTTCAGGCGCTCGATTCCGTGAGCACGTCCTCGGGGCGGATGCGCAGAACCACGCGCTCCGTTTGGATGGGCGTCTCGTAGTCCGTGCCGATATAGCGCTGTGCGAGTTCGTCGATGTGTTCGCGGGCGCCCTCGGTGGTGATTTCCTCGACCTCGCCGGTCACGGAGAGATACCGGTAGGGGTTCTCCGGGTCGGCCATGCTCAGCGCCACAGTGGGGTCCTTCGCCGCGTTTCGCTCCTTGCGCCGGCCGCGCTCGGTGTTCACCAGCAATCGGTTGTCCGCGGCGTCGTAGCCGATCCAGACCGGGGTCGCGTGGGGCGTCCCGTCCGGGTTCATCGTCGTCAGGTGCGCGAGCGTGTCCGTCTCGAAGAGGTCGTGGAACGCCTCGGGGATTTCTGCCATACCCACCCTACCCCGGGGGACCGATTAACTCCTGTGGGCTCGTTTTACGACTGCAAAACAGAGAAGGTCGACTCTACTCGCCGACGGCCAGCGTGACGCTGTCCGCGTCCAAATCTTCGATTTCGGCCTCGATTTCGAGCGACCCTGCCTCGCGTGCGGCCTGCACGACGGCGATGCAGTCGCCGTGGAACGCCGAGCGCTCCTCCCCGACCCACGGTTCGTCGCTGTCGAGATTGCCGTTGTCGACGCCCGCGATGTCGCCGGCGCCCTCGGCCGTGAATTCGACCGTATGGTCGGCGTGCGGGACTCGGTTCCCGTCCTCGTCGGTGACGGTCGCGCGGACGTAGACGAGGTCGCGGCCGTCCGCGGCGAGCGTCTCCCGGTCGGCCTCAAGTTCGAGGGCATCGGGTTCGCCCGCGGTTTCGAGGGTGTGTTCCGCGACGGTTTCGCCTCCCTCCTTGGCGACGGCGCGCAGGTCGCCGGGCTCGTAGGGGACGTCCCACTCCATCGGCCGGGCGTCGTACTCCTCGCTGTGCTGGGTGCCGAGCAGTTCGCCGTTCTGGTAGAGCTCGACGACGTCGGCGTTCGTGAAGGTGTAGACGTTCACGAAGCCGCGGGTGTCCTCCCGGTCCTCGAAGTTCCAGTGCGCCGAGAGCGGCGGCCAACTCCACGCCGGGCGCACGGCGGGTCGCTCGCGCTCGTGGTCGACGGCCGCGGCGAACACCATCGGTTCGTCGGACCACACGGACTGGTGGAAGCGGCCCTCGGGCTTGATTGCCCCCGTGGTGTCGATGAGCCCGCCGGCCCACCCCTTGTTCGGCCAGTCGCGGGCTTCCCCCAGATAGTCGATGCCGGGCCAGATGAACTGGCCGGCGACGTACTCCTTCTGTGCGACGTCGTACCACGGGTTGCGGGGGACGAACGCCAGCGGGTCGTCGCCGTCGCCCCTGAAGTAGGCGCGACACTCCGACCCCACCAACGGGTTGTCGATGCCGGCGTCGCGGAAGTCGTCGTACCAGTGCTCGCAGTAGTTACAGCAGACGATATCGACGTGCTCGGCGACCGCTTTGATGTTCTCGACGACGCCCTCGGTGCCGTCGCCCCAGCCCGGGTTGCCGTACGTCGTCGGGCGGGTGGGGTCCATCTCGCTGGCGGCCTCCGTGAGCATCGCCAAATCCTCCAACATCTCCTCCTCGCCCTGGTCGAAGTTCTCGTTGCCGACGCTCCACGCGACGACGGAGGGATGGTTCCGGTCCCGGTTTATCATCGCCGAGAGGTCCTCGCGCCACCAGTCGTCGAAGAACTCCTCGGCGCCGACGTGGCGCCACTTGTCGTACAGTTCGTCGATGACGACGAAGCCCATCCGGTCACAGAGTTCCAGCAGTTCGGGCCGGGGCGGGTTGTGCGCGGTCCGAATCGCGTTACAGCCCATCTCTTTGAGCGTTTCGAGGCGCTTTTCGAGGGCGCGCTCGGTGACGGCGGCGCCCAGACAGCCGGCGTCGTGGTGGAGGTTGACGCCCTTCATCGTGAGGCGCTCGCCGTTGAGGAAGAAGCCCGCGTCGCTCGTCCACTCGAAGGTGCGGATGCCGAAAGGCGTGACGTAGTCGTCAACGGGTTCCGCCCCCTCGCCGTTCTCCTCGTAGACGATGTGGCGGACGAAGTATCGGTTCGGGTCCTCGACGTCCCAGACCTCCGGGTCCGCGACCGTGAGGAGTTGCTCGAACTCGTGGGCGTCGTCCGCCTCGACGGTCGCCTCGTCGCCCGCGGTAGCCACCACGTTCCCGTCGGGGCCGACGATTTCCGTTTCGAGCGCGCATGCGGCGTCCGCGTCGCCCTGGTTTCGGACCTCGGTGAGGACGCCCACCTCGGCGCGCTGGTCGTTGAGCGCGTTCGTGCGCACGTCCGTCCCGAACGGCGAGACGGCGAGCGAATCGGTCTCGACCAAGTGGACGTCCCGGTAGATGCCCGAGCCCGTGTACCAGCGGCTGTGGGGGTAGTCGTCGTTGTTCACGCGGACCGCGAGCGTCTCGCCGCCCGAGAGGTCGACGTCGTAATTGACAGTCGAATAGCCGTAGGGACGGTTCCCGATGTGCTCACCGTCGACGTACACGTCGAAGTCGCGGTAGACGCCGTCGAAGCGAAGGGTGGTCTCGCCCGCGACGTCCTCGGGGACCTCGCGGCGGTACCAGCCCACGCCGCCGGGCGCGAAGCCCTGGGCGGCGCCGCCGGGGTTGTCCTCCTCGAAAGGGCCCTCGATGGACCAGTCGTGTGGGACCTCGATTTCCTCCCAGTCGTCGTCGTCCAGCGCGGGGTCGGCGCCGTCCTCGACGTCGCCGCGGCGGAAGCGCCAGCCCGTCTCCAGCCGTCGGGAGCGTCGGTGCTCCGGTGTGGGTTCGTTCATCGTAGACAGGTCCACGGGACGGGTTAACTCGATTGTGGTTCAGCGGCAGGGCTCCCGGGAGTCCGTCAGAGCCATACTCCGCCTCCGAGAGGAACGGGCATGGAACACGAGGACTTCCCCGGCGTCGAGCTCCACAACATCACCGCGACCGCGCCCGCCGAGTGGGACGAATCGGGCGAACAGCTCCTGCGCGTCCCCGACGAGGTCGGCGACGGGCTCAACGAGATGGCCCAGGGCCGCGTGCGCTGTCCCTCGGGCGGCGAAATCCGCTTCGTCCCGCAGGACGGCGAGGACGTCGAGATAACCATCTCCACGAACGAGGACTGTCAGTTCCGAGTGTTCTGGGGCCCCTTTCAGCCGTGGCAACCCACCGAAATCGCGGCGGGCGAAACCCACACGCTGACGCTGAACGTCCCCGAGCGCGTCGCGGAGATGGACGAGAACATCGAAACGGGGCGCTTCGCCCGGAACGTCTGTCGGGTCCGCTTCGAGCGCTACGCGCCCATCGCCGTCCACGACGTCTCCGGAAACCCCCGAACGCCCGAAGCCGGCGAGGTCCCCGAGAAACGGATGCTCGCCTACGGAACCTCCATCACGGAGGGCGCCGCGGGCTCGGCGACGCACATGAACTACGTGAACCACGCCGCCCGCGAGCTCGGCGCGGACCCGCTCAACCTGGGCTGTTCGGGCTCCGCGTACTGCGAGGAATCGATGGCCGAGCACATCGCCGGCCGCGACGACTGGGAGTTCGCGACGCTCGCGCTGTCGGTGAACATGGCCAACACCGGGAACTTCCCGGTCGAGGAGTTCGCGGAGCGCGCTGAGCCGTTCGTGAACACCATCGCCGAGGCGAACCCAGAGAAGCCGGTGGCGTGTATCACGCTGTTCCCCTACCACGACGACATCACCGCGTCGGGCGACGCCGAGCATTCGGCGGCCTACCGCCAGACCCTCCGGGACATCGTCGCGGACGCGCCCGAGAACGTCACGCTCCTCGAGGGCCCCGACCTGCTGGACCCGGCCCACCTGGGCGCCGACCTCCTCCACCCCGGCGACACGGGGATGGAGGAGATCGGGGAGAACCTCGCCGCGGAAATCGAGGACCTGGTGTAAAACGGCTCAGCCCCCGCGTACGGGCTCGGCAGGGACGCCCGCGACCGTCTCGCCGGGCGGCACGTCGTCGACCACGAGGGAGTTCGCCGCGACCTGTGCGTCGGCGCCGATTTCGACGCCGGGGAGGACGACCGCGCCCGCGCCCACCATCGCCTGCTCGCCGACGACCACGTCGCCCAGCCGGTACTCCTCCTGGAGGAACTCGTGACAGAGCAGCGTCGCGTCGTAGCCGACGATGCAGTCGGCCCGCAGCGTGATGCGCTCGGGCCAGAACACATCCGGCGTCGCCTCCAACCCCCAGGCCGCGCCCGTTTCGACAGTGATGCCGAGGCGGCGGAGCGCCCAGTTTTTCACCCGCAGGGAGGGCGCGAGGCGCGCGACGAGCACGAAGACGTAGTTGAAAACGATGGTGAAGAGGGATTTCTCGTCGGGCCACGACCACAGGGAGTTTCGCGGGCCGGGCGTGGCGTGGCGCTCCAGGCGGTCGTAGCGCGCCGGGCGGTCGTCGGTGTCGTCGCCGGCTTCGCTCACACCCGAGGTTCGGGCGAGGCGGGCTTAGCCGTTTGGGACTACGCCGATACGCGAAGCGTCTCGCCGGCCCGGAGGTCGAACACCGCGGGCTCCGATTCCGAATGGTTGCCCTCGACGGGAGCCCCGTCGACCGTGAACGCCGCGTCCGCTCCGGTCCGAACCCGACACTCGCCGTCGCTGAGCGCCGTGATGCGCGCGGCGTCGAGGGTACCGTCGCTCCACTCGATGTCAACCTCGAACCCACCCCGTGCGCGCAGCCCTTCGACGGACCCCTCGTCCCACGCCTCCGGGAGCGCCGGCAGGAGTTCGAGGGTGCCGTGGTGGCTCTGGAGCAGGGCTTCCGCGATGCCCGCCGTCCCGCCGAAGTTGCCGTCGATTTGGAACGGTGGGTGGAGGTCGAAGAGGTTCGGAGCGGTCGAGTCCGTGAGAAGCTGTTCGACGTACGTGCCGACTCCCTCGCCGTCCCCGAGGCGGGCGAACTGGTTGACGAGCCACGCGGCACTCCACCCCGTGTGCCCTCCGCCGTGTTCGAGGCGGCGTTCGAGCGACGTTCGGACAGCGGCCGCGAGTTCGGGGTCCTCGCGCCGGCTGATGGCGTCCCCGGGGTGGAGCCCGTAGAGATGGGAGATGTGCCGGTGGCCCGGTTCGGGTTCGTCGTAGTCCTCGATCCACTCCTGGAGCTGGCCGTGTTTTCCTATCTGTCGGGGTGGCAGGCGCTCGCGGGCGGCGACGAGGTCGTCGTGGAACTCCCCGCGCACGCCCAGGGCCTCGGCGGCGGCGACGCAGTTCCCGAAGAGGTCGTGAACCAATTCGATGTCCATCGTCGGGGCGTAGGTGACCGTCGCCTCCTCGCCCTCGGCCGTCCGGTAGGCGTTCTCCGGCGACATCGAGGGCGCCGTGACCAGCCAGCCCTCCTCGGGGTGTTCGACAAGGAAGTCGAGGAGGAACGCCGAGGCCTCCCGGAGAACGGGGTAGACCTGCTGGCGGAGGGTGTCGCGGTCGCCGGTGAACCGGTAGTGGTCGAAGCAGTTGCGCGCGAGCCACGCCGCGCCCGTCGGCCAGAGCCCCCAGCGCGCCCCGTCGACGGGCGCGGTGTTCCGCCAGAGGTCCGTGTTGTGGTGAACGGCGAAGCCCTCACAACCGTAGTGGGTCTCGGCCGTCTCACGGCCCGACGGCCGCAGGGAGTCCACGAAGGAGAGGTAGGGTTCGGCGCACTCCGCGAGGTTCGTCACCTCGGCGGGCCAGTAGTTCATCTCCAGGTTGACGTTGACGGTGTAGCCGCTGTTCCAGGGCGGTTCGTACTCGTCGTTCCAGACGCCCTGCAAGTTCGCGGGGAGCGTCCCCGGGCGGGAGCTCGCCGCCAGCAGGTAGCGGCCGTACTGGAAGTAGAGCGCCGCGAGCGCCGGGTCGTCCCCGAGTTCCTCGAAGTCGGCGAGGCGCTCGTCGGTCGGCTTTTGCACTTTCTCTCCCACATCGAGGTCGACCCGTTCCATCAGTTCGCGGTGGTCCGCGACGTGGGCCGCGCGGGCGTCGTCGTAGGAGCGCATCCCGGCGGTTTCGAGGGTGTCCTCGCAGGCCGCCGTCGGGTCCGCGTCATGGGAGGTGAAGCCCGTGAGGACGACCGTGAGCGCGTCGGCGCCCTCGACCGAGAGCGCGGCGGTTCCGGGCCCGTCGCGGTCGTCGGGAACGGGGGGCGTCTCTCCCTCGAAGGGAACCACGTCGCCACCCTCCGCGCGGACGGCGGCCCGCGCCTCGAAGCGCAGTCCCCACCCGCCCCCGTCCCGGCCCTCCTCCGGCGGGTCGAGGACCTGCCCGCGGAGAACGAGTTCGTCGCTGACAGTACCCGCCGTCGCGTGACGTTCGCGCCCGAGCGCGACCGTCGTGTCGATGCTATCGGGGCCCTCCGACTCGACCCGCATGACGATGGCGTCGTCCGGTTCCGAAACGAAGTACTCGCGGGTGTACGCGGTCTCCCCGACCCGGTAGGTAGCCCGCGCGACGCCCGATTCGAGGTCGAGTTCGCGGCGGTAGTTCTCACACTCCGCGTGGTCCGTGACGACCGAGAGGTCGCCGAAGGTCTGATACGGGCGCAGGGTAATCGGGTCGCCCATCATTTTCTCCTGTCCCAACCGCTGGGCTGCCTCGACCTCGCCGTCGAAGAGCAACTCCCGAACGTCCTCTAAGTGCTCGCGTGCCGCCGGGTTCCGGCTGTCAGTGTGGCCGCCGGCCCAGAGGGACTCCTCGTTGAACTGTACCCGGTCGGCGTCCGGGCGGCAGAACGCCATCGCGCCGAGCCGGCCGTTTCCCAGGGGAAGAGCTTCGAGCCATTCCGTGGCGGGCTCGTCGTACCACAGCGTGTCGGTCATACGGGCGTGTCGTGCCAGTCCGTCATATAGGTTCGCGGGGACTTTGAGCGAGTACGACGGTTCTATATCGTGATTATAGATTTATTGTCCGTGGCGGGCTGACTCTTATACCTCCTCCCCGCAAAGCCCCGGCAATGCGTGCCATCGTCCAGACTGGCCCCGGCGAAGCCGAACTCCGAGAGCGCGAGCGACCCGAACCGGGGGAAGGGGAAGCCCTCGTCCGGGTTCACACGGCAGGAATCTGTGGCAGCGACGCCCACGCCTACGAGTACGACGGCGGCTACGAGTGGGTTCCCATCCCCAGAGTGATGGGCCACGAGTACGCCGGCACTGTCGAGGAACTCGGAGAGGGCGTGGCGAACGTCTCCGTGGGGCAACACGTCGTCGAGGAACCCATCCACGCCTGCGGGGAGTGTTTCCAGTGCAAGAACGGCCAGCCCAACGTCTGCCAGGACTTCTCAATCACCGGGATGCACCGCGACGGCGCCTACACGGAGTACGTCGCGGTTGATGCCGACTGGCTCCACCCCGTTCCCGAGGGTGTGCCCCTCGCCGACGCGGCCATCACCGAACCCACGAGCGTCGCGGCGCGGGCCGTCCTCACCCAGTCGGACATCGAGCCCGGGGACTCCGTGCTCGTGCAGGGCCCGGGACCCATCGGCGTCCTCTGCGCGGCTATCGCGGACTCGCTGGGCGCCGACGTAGTCGTCTCCGGGTTAGGGAAGGACGGCGTCTACCGCCTCCCGCTCGTTCGGGAGTTGGGCATCGATGCGGTGAACGTCGAGGAAACCGACCTAGGAACAATCGCGAGCGAGCGCGGCGCCGGCGGGGGCTTCGACGCGGTCATCGACGCGACGGGCCACCACGCGGGCGTTTCCACGGCCGTCGAACACGTGCGAAAGGGCGGCCACGTCGTGATGGTCGGCATCCCGAACGGTTCGAGCGACGTTTCCTTTACCGACTCCGTTCGAGGGGAAGTGCCCATCTACACCTCCTACGGCTCGACGTGGCGGAACTTCGAGCAGGCGCTCCGGCTCATCGGCGACGGTGCCGTCGACGCCGGCGCGGTCATCGACGACTCGTTCTCCGCGTCCCGCCCCGCGGAGGCCTTCGAGGCGTTCCTCGCCTCGGAGACCTGCAAGCCGGTGTTCTCCTTCGCGTAGCGCACCAATCTTTACCTCGCCCGCCCGCGGATTCCGGGATATGGTGCTCGACGCACACACCCACGCGTGGGGACCGCCCAGCAGGGACCATCCGTGGGTGAACGGGCCGCTGGTCGAAGACGTGGGCGAGTACGCGGTTCCGCCGGTCTACCGGGCCGACGACCTGTTGGAAGGGATGGACCGTGCCGGTGTCGACGAGGCCGTCGTCGTCGGCTTCCCGCTCCCGGAGTGGACCGACAACCACTACGTCTACGAGGCCGCGGCCAGGGAGCGACTCTCTGGCATCGTCATGCTCGACCCCTTCGCCGAGGACGCGGCCGAGCGCCTGCGGGACGCGATGGCCCACGACGGCATCCTCGGCTTTCGCCTGGGCGCTCTCTGTCCCTACGACCGGATGTGGGAGACGTTCGACGCCGAACAGACGTGGCTCCGCGACGCAATTAGAGAGGAGGCGTTCTGGGAGGCCGCCCGCGAAACGGGGGCGCTGGTCCAGGTTCTGGCGGACACGGCCCAACTGGACCAGGCGCTCGAACTCGTGGAAACCTACCCCGAACTCACCTACCTCTTCGACCACTACGGGCACGCCGACCCCTCGGAGAACCCCGATTCGGGTCCCTTCAGCCGCTTTTGCGACTTCGCGGCGTACGACGTGGCGGTGAAGGTCTCGGAGACGCCACACCACTCCAAGGAACCCTACCCCTACGCGGACCTCCATGACCACGTCCGCTGGCTGGTGGAGACCTTCGGCCGCGAGCACGTCGTCTGGGGCTCGGACTTCCCGAACGTCAGCGACGTCTGCGGGTACGAGCGGAGCCTGTCGTGGCTCAACGAGGTCGACTCCCTCTCCAGGACGGACCGCGAGTGGCTGACGGGGCGCGCGTTTCGGGAGTTAGCGCGCTGAGAACCGGGAGATACACGGGAACGGAGCGTTTTCTTGGGCTATGGCTCCGACCGTCCACGCCCTCCGCAACGAGATTCGGGTGTCCGTCGGCAGGTACGAGCGCGTCGAATCGACCGGCTTCACCAAGGAGGCGCTCGCGGCGCTCTGCGAGTCGCTGGACACCGACGCCGGCGCGGGGTCGGGGAAGGCCGCGATGCGTGCGGCGGTCCGCGATGCGGTCGGTCTCGATGCGCGCGAGGGCGCGTTCCGGAAGGCCGAACTCGAGGCCATCGCCGAGACGCTACGCGAGTGACTTTTCTCCGGGGAGCCGGTAGTGAGTGTATGAAACGCCGCGCAGTTCTCGGGTCCCTCGCCGCGGCCGTCGCGGGCGGACTCGCCGGGTGTTCAGGCACGACGGGCGGCGGAGAGCCGACGACGACGGAGCAACCCGCTCCCTTCGAACACGTGGGCACCATCGACGCGTCGTTCGTCACGAACGGCGAGTACCCGACCGACGACGACCCCGCGGACGGCTACCCGCCGGCGTTCCCGGACCCGCCCGCCGCGCCCGACGCCGACCCGAGCGGCTTCGAGACCATCGAGGCGAACGGGGAATCCGTCCGGCTGGCGCCCATCGACGTCGTCGAGGACTGGTACCGCAGGGGGGAAGCACGCTTCGTCGACGCGCGGGGCATCGCACAGTACGAGCGCGCCCACGTCTACGGGGCCGTCGCCTCGCCGGCCCAGCAGGGTTCGACGGGGAGCGGGATTCCGGGGTGGCCGACCGACGAGCGGGTCATCACCTACTGTGGCTGTCCGCATCACCTCTCCTCGATACGCGCCGCGGGGCTCCAGAAGTCGGGGTACACGAACGTCTACGCGCTCGACGAAGGGTTCAACGCGTGGGGCGACCGGGAGTACCCGATGGCGGGCGTCTCGGAGGAGACGACCGTCTCGGAGTGGACCCTCGAAGGCGTCGACCCGGACGGCACCGGTTCGTACGCGTGGGTGAGCGGCGAGCGCCAGTACGAGGCCGCGCCCATCCGGGCCGACGGGACGTACACGCTCCACGCGACGTTCTCGGACGCGGGCGCCGACACCGAGGTCGAGGTTTCGACGCCGTCCTACACCGTGCGCGGAACGCTGGGCGAGCTCGCGGCGAGCGAGATAGTCGAGCGATAGAACTCGTTGAGCGGGCCGGACGCCCGAATCGAAAAGCGAAGGTTCGCACGACATCCGGCTTCCGAGGGGCGTTCCCTCGGGTTCGCAGTGTGTCCTCCGGTTCGGTTCCCCCCTGTGGGCCCCAAGTGAACCTACGAACGCCCGTCATATCAATCTCCGTCGTTATTTTCGGAGATGGTCCATCCGCGTATTAACTGCCACGTGAACGCCCGTGGAGTGGCTCAGACGCCCTGAATCACACCCGTCACGCCGGCGCTCTCGGCGACGACCCATACAACGAAGGCGAGATACGTGACCAACAGCGAGTAGGACTCCGCCCCCGAGAGCGAGAGGTCCGTCCGGAGGAGTGCGAAGAGGAGGACGGTCGCGAGGGTGAGCACGGCGAACATCGGGACGGCGACGGCGAAGTCGACCGTGACGGCGGCGCCGCCGGTGGCGGCAACCAGGAAGACGCCGACGGGAATGGCCACCAGCAGGTCGAAGGTGTTTGAGCCGAGGACGTTGCCCAGGCTGGTAACGGCCTCGTCGTCCCTCGCGGTGCGGACGCTCACCAGCGTGTCCGGGAGGCTGGTCGCCGCCGCGATGACCGTGACGCCGGCGAGAAACTCGGGGACCCCGAAGGTGGCGCCGAGCGATTCGACGGCGCTCACCAGTTGTTCAACGGCGACGAGAATGAACAGGAGCCCGCCGCCGAGCGTGAGCCACTGCCGGCGCACGTTCACCCCTTCAACGGGAGGCGCCTCGTGGTCGGCGACGTCCTGCCACTGGATGAACAGGTAGAGCCCGTAGAGGAGCAGCGGAATGAGGGCCAGCGACGGGGTGAGCGTGCCCGTGAGGTCGCCTGCGGGGGCGTAGATGACCGCGAGCGCGAAGGTGATCACGAGCACGGAGACGGCGATCATGTAGAACTGCGCCTCCTTGTAGACGACTGTCCGGCTCGTCTCCAGTTCGCCGTCGGAGACGATGCCCGACAGCGCGGGAATCACGAGGATGTTGAAGATGGCGGAGCCGACGATGGAGCCGACCCCCATCTCGAAGACGCCCGCGAGCGCCGTGAAAACGACGCTCGCCAGTTCGGGGAAGCTCGACCCGACGGCGACGACGATGGAGCCCTGCACCACCGCGGGCAGGCCGTAGTGACCCGAGAGGGCTTCGGCCGAGGACTCGAGCCAGCCGCTGCCGATCCAGATGAACGCCGTCGCGACGAGCAGTACGAGCACGTCGACGACCGGCGAGTGCCCCAAGAGGCCACCGAGGACCATGGGCGCGGTTCAGCCCACGAGGGGATGAAACCACCGACCGGGAGCGTACTCCCTACTCGCCGCCCGCCTCGACGAAGGCGACGTGGCCGACATCCTCCCAGTCGCCCCCGGAGAACGAGCGCGCTTCGAGCGTGAGCGGGCCCGCCACATGGGGCGGGCGCTCGATGCGGTAGCGGCGCTCCCCGTCCCCACGGGGGATCGCCTCGGCGCGGAGACCCGAGCCCTCCACGTCGACCGTCTCGAAGTCGAGGTCGCGTTCGGTGCCGTCGCCGAGCGTGACAGTCGCCGGCCCCGAGCCGATTTCGGCGAGCGTCGTGATGGCTTCCTCCATGTGTGTGCCATGTGAACACACCCACTAAAGCGGCGGGGTCGGCGGCGATACACCAATTCTTGCCGGTCTCAGCGAACCACCGTGACGGGACAGGGCGCGCGCCGGACGACCCCTTCCGCGACGCTCCCCAGGAGCACCCGGGAGAGCCCTTCCCGGCCGTGGCTCCCGATGACGACCTCGTCGGCGTCAAGCGACTCGGCGTGCTCGACAACCGACCGAACGGGTTGACCGTGGCCCGTCTCCGTCCGGATATTCCGGCCGCGGGACTCGGCGAGTTCCCGCGCGTCAGCGAGGATTTCCTCGGCGCGGTTCTCCGCCTCCTCGGCTATCTCGCTCCAGTAGGCCTCCGAGGGGACACCCGCGCCCGGCGCGATGAACCGACTCGCCTCGGTCGGGTCCACCGCGTGGAAGGCGACGATTTCGGCGTCGGGGTTCCGGTCGAGGGCGTGTTCGAGCGCGTCGTTCGACAGCGGGCCGTCGTCGACGGGAACGAGAACCGTCTTCTCGGACATGGCGGGTGGTGTGAGCCCCTGCGTAAAAGGCGTCGTGGCCGAGGGCGTCGGGTGGAGGTTCCGCTGGGGGAGCGACACCGATGGAGATGCCCCAGCGGCCCGCCGGCCCGTTCGGCGAGTAGCTTTTTCGACCCCTATGTGCCTCTTTGAGGTATGTTCCGGAACCGGACCGAAGCCGGCGAGTTGCTCGCCGAGCGCCTCCAACGCGAGGGCGTCGAGGCCGACATCGTCTTGGGGGTTCCGCGCGGGGGACTCCCCGTCGCGCGGCCCGTCGCGGACGCGCTGGGCGTTCCCCTGGACATCGTCGCCGCGAAGAAGATGGGCGCGCCCGGCAACCCCGAGTACGCCATCGGCGCCGCCGCCAGCGACGGGAGCGTCTACCGCAACGAGGGCGCCATCGAGCGCACGAACGCCGGCGAGGCTTACGTCGAGCGGGCCCGCACGGACGCCGCCGAAACGGCCGCGGAAAAGGAAGAAACCTACCGACAGGGAGAGGCCCCCGACCTCGCGGGCAAGTGCGTCGTCCTCGTCGACGACGGCGTCGCCACGGGCGCGACGCTTATCGCCTGTCTCCGCCTCCTGCGTGGAAAGGGCGCCGCCTACGTCACCGTCGCCGTGCCGGTGGCCTCGCCGGGATCCCTCGACAAACTCGCGAGCGAGGCCGATGAGACCATCGCTCTGGAGGAACCTCTACGGTTCCAGGCCGTCGGGCAGTTCTACGAGACCTTCGACCAGGTAGAAGACGAGGAAGCCATCGACTACCTGCGAGGCAACTGAGAGGTAGTTATTTGAGTTCCCCCGACGAGACGCCACGTAGAGCCACGCGGGCTCTGGTTGGTCCCATGGAACTAGAGGAATTCGTCTCACAGAACGCGCCCGGCGAGACGGGCGCACGTTTCGAGTTGGAGAACAGCAAGCTGTTAGACATCGACGTCGACGAGCCGGTGATGACGAAGGCCGGCGCGATGGTGGCCTTCGAGGGCGACCTCTCCTTCGAGGGGAAGTCCTCCGCCGAGGGCGGCGTGATGGGCTTCCTGAAGGAGCAGGCCTCCGGCGAAGGGACGCCGGTCATGGAGGTATCCGGGCGCGGGAGCGTCTACGTCGCCGACCAAGGCAAGCGCGTCCAGATTCTCGATTTGGACGCGGGCGAGGGCATCTCGGTGAACGGCAACGACGTGCTCGCCTTCGAGGGGTCGGTCGACTACAAAATCGGGACGATAGGGAGCCTCGGGGGCGCCTCCGCCGCCGGATTGACGAACGTCTATCTCACCGGCCCGGGAATGGTCGCGGTCACGACCCACGGCGACCCGCTCGTGTTGGAACCCCCCGTCAGAACTGACCCCGACGCGACGGTCGCGTGGAGCGAGAACCTCTCGCCGAGCATCGAGACGAACCGCTCGCTCTCGGATATGGTCGGACAGTCCTCCGACGAGCGCTACCAGATGGCCTTCGACGGCGAGGAGGGCTTCGTCGTCGTCCAGCCCTACGAGGAACTGGGCCCGCAACCCTAATCCGAGACGATGGCGCCGACCATCGGCGAGCACTACCGACACGACGGCGAGACCTATCGCGTCGTCGGCGCCGGCGACCCGGTCGCGCTCCTGCGGGTGACCGACGGCGGCCGGCGGGCCTCGACGGGCGACCTGCGGCGGCTGCCCGCGGCCGACGTGCGTGAACTCGACGCCGCGCCGAATCCGGACGACGGCGTCCATCCGCTTCGAGCGCTCCGCGGGATGGCACAGGGACTCTACTGGGACGTTCGTAAGTTCCTCCCCCGCGGCTTTTAAGCTGGGACCCGACGCAAAGGTATGGACACGACGATGGATCTCCCCGAGGAAGGTTCGATGCCCCGCCTCGGATTCGGAACCGGCGGGCTGAAGGACGATACCGCCCGCGAGGCCGTTCGCGCGGCGCTCGACGCGGGCTACCGGCGCTTCGATACGGCCGAGGGCTACGGCAACGAGGAGGCCGTCGGGGACGCCCTCGCGGACGCCGAGCGCGAGGACGTGTTCATCACGTCGAAGGCCCTCCCCAAACATCTCGACTACGAATCGCTCATCGAGGCCTGCGAGCGCTCGCTCGAACGGTTGGGCGTCGAGTATCTCGACTGCTACCAGCTCCACTGGCCGAACCCCGCGATTTCGGTGCGCGAGACGATGGCGGCGATGACGAAACTCAAACGCGAGGGGAAAATCCGGCACGTCGGCGTCTCGAACGTCGAACCCTACACGCTGAGCTGTATCCAACACGTTTCGGAGGTGCCGGTCGCGGTGAACCAGATCGAGTACCACCCGTGGCGCCAGCAGCGCGACGTCGTGGCGTACTGCGAGAGCGAGGGCGTCGCCGTCGACGCGGCCGCGCCGCTCGCGCGAACCGAGGTGTTCGGGGAGGAAGCGATCGCGGACATCGCCGCCGCACACGGGAAAACCGAGGCGCAGGTCGTCCTCCGCTGGGCGCTCGAACGCGGCGTCGCCGTCGCGCCGGGCTCCGCTTCGCCCGAGCACATCCGCGCGAACGCCGACGTGTTCGGCTGGGAGCTCCGCGAGGAGGAGCGCGAGCGCATCGACGCGCTGGAGCGAGGGGAATCGGTCTACAACCTCTCGCCGCTGGACTGGGAGAACGACGCCTTCGGCATCGCGCGATAGGCTACTCCCGTTCGGGTTCCCGCTCGGTCCCCCGGGCGTATTCGGCCGCGTCCTCCAGCGACTCGGTTTCGAGGAGCTGATCGAGTTTCCGCTCGAACTGTTCGTCCGTGAGTTCGCCGCGGGCGTAACGCTCGCGGAGGGTTTCGAGCGCGTCGCGAGCGTTCTCCGCCTCGGGGTCGGGCTCGGCGTTCGGTCGGCTCTCCGTCGAGTTCTCGGCGTCCCACTCCGATTCGTCGTCGTCGAACAGCATCGCGACGACGGGGACGACGACGATGTAGCCGAAGAGCATCACCGCGAGCCAGCTCTGCCCGGGAAACAGGAACATCACGGCCAGCCACGTGCCCGTGACGACGGTGCTGGCGATTCCCGTGGCGTTCTCGCGGAACCGCTCGGCGACGCTCATATCGGAGGGAACGACGCGGAGGGCAAAAATCCCGCCCTCGTCCCGGAAACGACACAAGGTATATGGCGGCACACGGACCAGTTAGGACACTATAGAGGGACCTCAGAGGGACCCAAGCGGCGCCAACCAGCTATGACAGAAACACACCTCAACGCCACAGTCAGCCTCCGCGGGGTACTGTTCACAGTCAGCGATGACGTGCTCCTCGTGCGCCGGGCCAGCGACGGGGGGTGGGAACTGCCGGGCGGCCGCCTGAACACCGGCGAGGACGCCCGGGACGGCCTCCGGCGAGAGATCGACGAGGAAACGGGACTCGAGCCCGATATCGACCGGCCCGTCCACACGACGGCGTGGCAGAACGACGACGAGAACGGTCGATTCGCCGCGTACTACCGGGGGTACGTCGAGGCGTGCGCCGTGGATTTGAGCCCCGAGCACACCGACCATCGGTGGGTCGCGCCCACGCGGGCGCTGGAGATAGTCGACGGCCCGCAGCGCCGGGCGCTCGAACGTGCGATGGACGGCCGGGAGACGGCCGCGCCGGGCCCCTCCGCTGCGGAGGGGGCCGAAGCGACAGAGTAGGCGGCGCGACGGCAGGAGCGCCGTGGAAAAGCGAGCGGGGAGGAACGACCCGCGAGACACAGGCGGCGCGACGGCAGGAGCGCCGTGGAAAAGCGAGCGGGATACCGGACTCGAATACGGGCGAATCGCGGGGGCCGGGCGAAGGCCTTTGTGGTCCGGCCTCGGGGGGGAGAACATGCATATCGACCTCGACGACGTCGAGAACTTCGTCGCGCTGGGACACACGTTCGGGTCGCACGCCGTCGCGCCCGTCGAGTGGCCGATGGTGTGGACCGAACCCGAACAGACGCTGGTCGAAGGGGGCGAGGAGATCGTGATTCCGCCCGAAGTGGAGGACGCCGGCATCGGGCCCGAGCTCACCGCCGTCATCGGGGAGGACCTCCACCGCGCGACGCCCGCGGAGGCCGAGGAGGCGGTGTCGGCGCTCACGGTCTCCAACGACATCAGCGCGACCGGCGCGTGGCCCGGCCACCCCGGCGGCGACGTGACCAGCCCGGCGTACAAGATGTTCCCGACGTTCCGGCCCGTCCTGACGGAGGGCGTGCCCTACGACGGTAGCGACGAGGAACGTGCCATCACGGCACACATCGACGGCGAGACGACCGCGGACAGCACCACCGAGGAGATGCGCTTCACGCTCGGCGAGATGGTCGCGGACGTGAGTCGCGTCCTGCAACTCGAAGCGGGCGACATGGTCGCGCTCGGCGAACCCCACGCGGAAGGGACCCTGCGCGGCGCCGAGGAAGTGACCTGCGAGATCGAGGGCGTCGGGGAGCTCTCGAACCCGATTCGGGAGTCCGAGGACGAACGCGTATCCGGCCTGAACGGATGAATCACCCCCTGAGGTTCGTCTCGACACCAGACAAACGGTAATCCGGGTACGGCGCCCACAGACTTTTGGAGCAACGGTGGTACCCGAAGGCTATGAACGACGGTGAGGAATCCGGAGCAACCATCACGGACGTACAGACAACCATCATCGAGGGGAACTTCCCGTGGACGCTCGTTCGCATCTACACCGACGAGGGGACCTACGGGACGGGCGAGGCCGTCCTCGGGCCGAAGGCCGATGCTTACATCGACCACGCCAAGCAGTTTCTCATCGGCGAGAGCCCCCTCGACATCGACGCCCGGATGTCGGAGCTCTACGCGCGCCTGGCACACCACGGCGGCATCTCGGGCGTCGGCGTGACCGCCGCCTCCGCGCTCGACATCGCCCTCCACGACCTGGCGGGGAAGCTACTGGGCGTGCCCGCCTACCGGCTCCTCGGGGGGAAACACCGCGACTCGGTGCGGGTCTACTGTGACACCCATGCCGGCGCACACCTCCACGAGGCGGCCGACGAGGCCGAAAGCGAGGAGTTCGACGACCCCTACGCGCCGGAAGCGTTCGTCGGCGCCGCCGAGGAGGTCCTCGAAGAGGGCTTCGACGCCATCAAGTTTGACCTCGACGCCGGGCACCGCTTCGAGGGCGACATGCGCAACAGCCACCTCAGCAACAAGGGCGTCGAGTACCGCCGGAAGATCGTCGAGGGCGTTACGGAGGCCGTCGGCGACCGCGCGGACGTTGCCTTCGACTGTCACTGGTCGTGGAACGCCGACAGCGTCGGCCGGCTCGCCAGCGCCGTCTCCGACTACGACGTCTGGTGGCTGGAGGACACCGTCCCACCCGAGAACCACGACGTACAGATCGAAGTCACGAGAAACGTCGACACGACCATCGCGGCGGGCGAGAACGTCTATCGCGCCCAGGGCGCCCGGCGCCTCCTCGAAAACCAAGGGCTGGACGTGATTCACCCCGACGTGCCGAAGAACGGCGGGATGCTCGAAGCGAAGAAGATCGCCGACATGGCGAAGACCTACTACATCCCCCTCGCGTTGCACAACGTCTCCTCGCCCATCGGCACGATGGCGAGCGCGCACGTCGCCGCGTCGGCGTCGAACTTCCTCGCGCTGGAGTACCACGCCCGCGACGTACCATGGTGGGGCGACCTGGTGGGCGAGGAGCTCATCGAGGACGGCGAAATCGAAGTTCCCGACGAACCCGGCCTCGGCGTCGAGTTGGACCGGGGCGTCGCGAAGGAGCATCTGGCCGAGGGCGAGACGCTCTTCCAATAGCAAGCCCTCGCGCGGCGCCCCACGGGAGGGCGCCGCGCTCGCCCTTGTCGATTCCACCAGGGCCGCGCCTGTCGGCGCGGCCGCGGTTGTGTCCGCGGCTCTGTTTCCGCCTCCGCGGCCGCTCCGCAGTGCCTCTGCAACCGCCCCGCGACCGCGGTTCTTTCCTCGGACGGCTCACGCCCGCGGGAGCGAGAGGGTGATTCGGTTCCCCGACTCGTCGCTGTGGACCGTGATGTGGCCGTTCGAGAGGTTCACGCTCCAGTAGACGAGCCAGAGGCCGAGGCCGCTGCTGTGATACACCTCCGTCATGTCGTGGTTCCCGGCGAGCACGTCGGCCTCGACGGCCGGAATCGGCGGCGCGTTGTCCTCGACGGTGACCTCGATGTGCGTGTCGGTCCGTCGCGCGACGACTGACACGCGGGGCCGGTCGGCCGTGCTGTGTTGAATCGCGTTCTCCATCAGTTCGAGAAGGCCGAGTTCGAGTTCGGGGCGGCCGCGAACGGACGCGGAGTCGAGGCCCGACACGTCGATGACGGCGTCCGGGTGGCGCTCGCGCGCCGTCGAGACGCTGTCGGCGAGTATCCGTCGGAGGTCGACCGGCTCGCGGCCGGGCCGCTCGGAGATGTGGTCGATTATCTCGCGTTCCTTCTCCGCGCTCTGCAACAGGTCGCGGCTGGTCTCCCGGATGACAGCGGTCCGGTCGGCGGCCTCGGGGAACTCCTCCTCGATGAGTTCGGCCGTGCCGCTGACGACGTTGAGGTCGTTCCGGAGGTTGTGCCGGAGCAGGTTGTCGATGACGACGAGCTGGCGCTCGCGCCGGTGTCGGTCGGTGATGTCCCGGGTGAAGCCGGTGATGCGGACGACCTCCCCGTCCTCGACCACGGGTTGGCCCTGAACCCAGACCCACCGGTTGTACCCCTCGTCGGGGTTGACGCGGTACTCCATGTCGACCGCTTCCCCCCGGGAGAGACAGCGCATGGCGGCCTCGACGGCTTGTATGTCATCGGGGTGAATCGCGTCGAGAAACGCCGTCGGGTCCTCCCGGGTCGCCCCGACGGAGGCCCCGTAGATCTCCTCGTAGGCAGGGTTGAGGAAGAGGAGTTCCGACCAGTCCCCCGAAAACATCCACAACACGTCCCCGGAGACCGCGGCGATCTCCTCTAAACGCCTGGCCGTCTCGTCGCGGTCGCGCTCGGCTGTGACGCGGTCGGTGATGTCCCGGGAGCTGACGACGTAGCCGTCGAGGGCCTCATCGGTGAGGTTAGACATGCGGCTCTCCAACCAAACCCACCCGCCGTCGGCCGTCCGGTGGCGGTACTCGACGGTGGCCTCCGCGAAGTCGTCGGTCCGGATTGTCGAGCGGAACGCCTCGCGGACGCGTTTGACATCCTCAGAGTGAATGAACTCGAAGATGTCCCCGCCGACGAGCTCGTCGGGGTCGAATCCGAGCATCGGGGTTGCGACCGCGTTGACGTACGTGATGGTCCCGTCCTCCTCGAGGAGGCAGACCTTGTCCTGCGAGCGGTCGAGTAGCATCCCGAACGCCGCGGATTCCATTGTGCGAAGTCCGGCGCCGATTCGCATAAATCTGTCCGCGGAAAGCGCAACGGCGTCGAAGGAGGCCCTTTTCAAGCGCGAACGCCAAGTCCCGCCAATGCCGTACGAGTACACCGGGGACGCCCACCGGGGGCTCGTCGCGTCCTACGAGCGCGACGAGTCGCCGTTCCCGACCGACACCGCGCGGAAATACCCGCGTCGGGACCACCTGCGCGACGAGCCGGCGCTCCTGAGACAGCTCCTCTTTCCGGTCTGCTGGAACGCGAGCGAACTGCTAGACGACCCCGAAGCCGTCCGGGAGCGCCTCGACGAACTCGGCGCCTGCATACGCCGTGGCGTCGCGGCCTACTCGGGGGGCGACGACCCCGAAACCGTCGCCGACGGCGTCCTCGACCGGCTCCCCGAGGTCCGGCGGGCGCTCAAGAAGGACGTGGAGGCGGCGTACAAAGGCGACCCCGCGGCGAAGAGCTACTGCGAGATAATCCGCTCGTATCCGGGGTTTCAGGCCGTCCTCACCCACCGGGTGGCACACGTCCTCTACGGGGCCGAGGCGTTCGCCTACGCCCGCGAGCTCGCGGAGTACGCCAAAAGCGAGACGGGCATCGACATCCATCCCGGCGCCGAGATAGGGGCGCACTTCTTCGTCGACCACGGCACCGGCGTCGTCATCGGCGAGACCACTACCGTCGGGGACTGGGCCCGCATCTATCAGAACGTCACCCTCGGGGCCCTGCACTTCGAGGAGGACGAAAGCGAGGACAACGCGCTGGCGAAGGGGTACAAGCGCCACCCGGACATCGGCGACCACGTCGTCATCGGCGCCGGGAGCAACGTGCTCGGCGCGGTCGACATCGGCGACCACGTGAGCATCGGCGCGAACTCTTGGGTGACCGACGACGTGCCCGACGACACGAGTGTGTTCGTCGCGGAGCACCCCGAACAGGCCCGGAAGCACAACGGATAGGCGCGGAACCCGCATTGCTATCCGTGTGAAATCACCCCCACTCATATGTACCGGGCTCCTGAGTGATGCGTATGGAGCAGTTCGACCTCAGCGATGACCAGGAAGCGCTCCTGACGGAGGTGGTCGACACCTACCGAACGACGGAATCGCCCGTCTCGGGGGCGGACATCGCGGAGGCCGTCGGGCAACAGCCCGGCACGGTACGCAACCGGATGCAGAACCTGAAGGCGCTCAATCTCGTGGAGGGCATCCCCGGCCCCAAAGGGGGGTACAAGCCGACGGGGAACGCCTACGAGGTCCTGGACCGACAGGGCATCGACGACCCCGAGTCGATCATCCTCTCGAAGGACTTCGGGCGCGTGGACGTGACGGTTGAGGAGATCGAACTACCGGACGTGTACGACCCCGAGGAGTGTATCGCGCGTATCCACTTCTCCGACAGCGTCTCGGAGTTCGAGGTCGGCGACCCGGTCGCGATAGGCCCGACACCGGTCTCCGGGCTCCTCCTCGCGGGGCAAGTGAGAGAAGTCGTCAAGGGCGCGAACCAACTCGTCGTCGACGTCGTGCAACTGGAAACCCCGGACGACGAGTAGGCCCCTGCCGGGCGCGCACCCAGACTCCGGTTTTTACGGCGACGTGTAGGGAACCCACGCCGACGTCCTCATCCGCGTGAGCGATAGGTGCGTCTTCAGCCGGTCGTACCCCCGGAGGAACCCTTGCCGGGAGAGACTACCTCAACCCCTTAATTTCATAGAGTTCATAGATTAATTTATATTGCTGTGGTAGAGATACGATATTGGGTGGGGGAGACCACTGCCCGACGCCAACATGTCACACGAGACGCCGGCCGTCACCGAACGGCCATCGGGGACGTGGTATCGGAACCTAGGAGCGACACTGTTGTGGAACGCCCGGCGAGCACGCGACGTTCTCGTCTACAGTTCGGCGTATCTGGCGATTATCGCGGCCGCACAGGTGGTGTTGGCGACGAGCGTGCTCCCGTTGGGGACGACGCTTGCGCCCGCTGTCGTCGGTCTCGTGACGTTCGCGGTGTACGTCACCGACCGTGTGGCCGACGCCGAGACCGACGCGGCCGCCGTACCCGACCAAGCGGCGTTCGCGAGCAAACACGGCGACATCCTCTACGTCGCTGCCTGCCTGGCCTACGGCCTCGCCGTGTCGCTCGCGCTGCTCGGCGGGCCGATGGCGCTCGCCATTACCCTCCTCCCCGGCGCCTTCTGGGTGGTGTACGCCGCCGACTGGCTTCCGGGAGGGGAGTTGGGAATCCGGCGCCTGAAGGACGTGTTCCTCCTGAACTCCACGGTCGTCGCCCTCGCATGGGCGGTAACCCTCGTCTTCCTCCCGCTGGCGTTCGCGGCCCGGACGGTGACACCGGGCGTCGCCGTCGTCTTCTGTTATTTCTTCCTGCGCGTGTTCTCGAACACCGAACTTCCCAACATCCGGGACATGGCCGCCGACCGAGAAATCGGCGTACGAACTATCCCGACGGTCGTGGGGGTACACCGAACCCGACAGGTCCTCTACGCCCTCGACCTCCTCACCGCGGCGCTGGTCGCGAGCGCCGTCGTCGCGGGGTACCTCCCGGTCGCGTCGCTGGCGCTACTCGTCGGTGTGGTCTACTCTACCGTCGTCGTCTCCCGCGTCGGTCGGGGTGCCGACGTGGACCGACTCACGACCGCCGCCGAATGCGAGTTCCTCGTCACCCTCGTCGTGTTGCTTGTAATCGTGTGACCCGCAGTCGAGAGAACGTATCACAATACAATCTTTTGCCGGTTGATTAATGTGCAATTAAGTCGAACAGAGTTCCATCGTGGTGACGGTCGTCTCGCTGTTGACTCCTCTGTTGGTCGTGACCGTCGGGGTCGGCGTCGTCGCGGCGCTACTCGCGTGGCGCGAGCGCGACGAGCCGGGCGGGAAGCCCCTCGTTGCGATGCTCGGCGGGCAGATATGGTGGACAGTAACGCTTATCTTCAAGATACAGGCGGAGACGCTCGGGGGCAAACTGTTCTGGACGAACGTGAGTTGGGTCGGCGTCGTCCTCATTCCCGTGGCGTGGCTGCTGTTCGCGCTAGAGTACACCGGTCGGGACGAGTACCTCCGCTGGCGCTACGTCGCGGCCCTGATGGTCGTTCCCTGCGTCACCATCGTGATAGCGCTAGGGGGGTACTCCGACCTCATATACGTCGAAAACCACATTGTCACCGCCTATGGCGCGGTGCTACTGGTCCGTGACCCCGGCCCGTGGTTCTGGGTCATCGCGGGGTACACCTACCTGATGGGGTTCCTCGGATCGATTCCCCTGTTCGAACTCATTCGGAGCGACGCGCTCCCCTTTCGGGGGCAGTCGGCGGCACTGCTCGTGGGCACGCTCGCACCCCTCGTGGGGAACGCCCTCTACGTCGCCGGCGCGGTACCCGTGCCCGGGCTCGACCCGACGCCCATCGCCTTCGCCGTCTCGGGGGTCGCCTATCTGGGCGCGCTCACGCGCTTTCAGCTTCTGGGCACCAGCCCATCGCCGAACTGGCGGGCGCGCCGCCTCGTCTTCGAGCGGATGCAGGAGGGCGCGCTCGTCGTCGACCGCCACGACTCGGTCGTGGACATGAACGAGCGGGCCGGCGAGATGTTCGGCGTGAGCCGCGACGTGCTCGGCGACCCGGTGCGCTCGCTGGTCCCCGGCTACGACCGCCTCGACGGCGCCGACCAGGAGGGCGTCACCGTCGAAATCGGGGAGACGACCTACGACGTGACGTCAAGCGAGATACGCGACTTCCACGACCGACATCTCGGGCGGGTGTTGACCTTCCACGACATCGACGAGTACGTCCGCCAGCAACAGCGCCTGGAGGTCCTCAACCGCGTGTTCCGCCACAACATCCGCACCGAGACGAACATCATCGACGGCTACGCCGGACTGCTAGGAGACGGCAGCGGCGAAGCACAGAAAGTGCGGGAGAGCGCCATGCGAATCGCTGAAACCGGGGAGAAGGCCCGCCGCATCATCGAGGTGTTCGAGCGCGGACGGGGGGCGACCGAATCGGCCGCCCTGACCGACATCGTGAGCAAGCGCACCGCGTCGGCCCGGAGCGAACACCCCGACGTCGACATCGAGGTCGAATCCGTCGCCGACGTGCGCGTCTCCGGCGTCCTCGAACACGTCGTCGGCAACCTCATCGAGAACGCCGCGGAGCACAACGACGCGCCCGACCCCCGAGTTGAGGTGCGCACCGAGGCGGGGGAGGGGGACGTCGAAATCGTCGTCGCCGACAACGGGCCCGGCATCGACGCGAACGAGCGCGCCGTCCTCGAACGGGGGAGCGAGCGACCCCTCGACCACGCCAGCGGCCTCGGCCTCTGGCTGGTGACCTGGGGCGTGGACATCGCCGGCGGGGACGTTTCGTTCACCGACAACCATCCACGCGGATCGGTGGTCACCGTCACCGTTCCGACGCTGTCGGAGTAAGCGGACGGAATGCGCCCGGGGAAAGGCCCATTCGGGCGGCGGCCCCGATGTCAGTATGGTCGAACACCCGCTGTTCGCGCGCCTCTACGACCCGCTCACCGGGCCGGCGGAGGCGCTGTTCGCCCGTCACCGACAGTACCTCGGGTCGGGCCTCTCGGGGCGCGTCCTCGACGTTGGAACGGGGACGGGCGCGACGCTCCCGTATCTCGCGGGCGCCGAGACGACCGTGCTCGGCCTCGAACCGGACCCGCACATGCGCCGGCGGGCCGCGGCCGTTGCCCGAGCGACGACGGGGGAGGTGGCGCTCGTCGCCGGGGACGCCGAGCGTCTCCCCGTTGGGGACGACGCCCTCGACGCGGCCGTCGCGGCGCTGGTCTTCTGTACGATACCGAACCCCGAAGCCGCGCTCGACGAACTCGCCCGCGTCCTCCGCCCGGGCGCCGAACTCCGGTTCTTCGAGCACGTCGGCGGGGAGGGCGCCTATCGACGCGTCCAGCGCGCCGCGACGCCGCTGTGGAGCAGGGTCGCCGGCGGCTGTCAGCTGAACCGCGACACGGGCGAGCTGTTCGCGGGCGACGACCGCTTCGAGACCCTCGAATCCGAGCGGGTGGGCCCCGACGTGCCGCCCGTCGCGCCGTTCGTGCGAGGGAAGATGCGGCGAGTGTCAGTAACCCACGACTGAAGTCGTGGGCTTGTCAGTGGACTCCCCTTCTACCGTCGTTCAGACGGAGGCGGTGTAATCGCCGTTCAGGTTCAGCGTCCCTGACGGTAGCGCACACTGACAGGGTGCGCCTCCACCCGAAGACTTCTGCCCCGAGTGGAGTCGCTTGAGCAGTTTGCGAGCGATGTTCTTGCTCGCATTATAATCCGCGTTCAGTTCGTACTCGCACTTCTGGCACACGAACTGATGCTTCGACCGCCGATTCGATTCGTGCGTAAACCCACACGACGAACACCGTTGACTCGTGTACGCAGGACTCACCTGTTCCAGTTCAATAGCGAACATCTCGGCTTTGTACTCGACGTACTGATACAAGCAACGGAACGCCCACGCGTGGAAGCGCTTTGCACCAGCCATTCGGTCACGAATCCCGGTCAGGTTCTCGAACGCGATGTGCGTACACTCGTGGTCGCGGGCTTCTTCGAGAATCTGGTTCGACGCTCGGTGGAGTTCGTCCTGCATCCAGCGGTGTTCGCGGTCGTTCATCGACTGCATCGATAGATGTGCCGACCGCGTTCCCGTCTGTTGCATCGACCCGCGAGTCTTCTCGAACTCTCGGCGTCGATGATTCATCTCGTCGGCGTTCCCGATGAACGCGCCCGTCGAAGTCACAGCGAGGGAACCGTCCACGTTCAAGTCAACACCAAGGACTGTTCTGTGCTTGGAGTTCGAAGAAGTAGTCGTGGACTGTTCTTGCTCGTCTGCGGTTCGACGCATCCGTGCGTGGAGATAGAACGACTCTGTTTGGCGGTCGTACTGCAACGTGGACATGCGGAACTCGTAGTCCTCGTTCAACAGGTACTCGCTAATCGGCGTTCCCTCGGCGTCATCGGGGAGTACATAGTCACACTCGACGCGACCGTTCACTGTCGAGAGCGAAACGTGGTCGCGGTGGAACGTCGCACTTCGTTTGTCGTAGACGACGCTCCACGCATCGAAGTGTGGTTGACTCGTATTCTCGCCGTTCTTGAGTCGAGCGACACCGCTTTTCGTCGCCTCGATAGCACGTCGAATTCCCTTCTGAACGAGGTTTGCCGTTAAGTCTGTCTCGTTGCGGAGTCGTTCGTAGAGGGCGTTCTCGGCCTTCTGCTTCGAAGTTACGCAGTAGTCGTTCGGGTGTCTCCACGCCCACGCTGCGGTGGTGTTCGTACAGTGAAGGAACTGTTGTTTCGTCTGATGGAGGTCGTCGCACCGCCCGTCGGGAACGTCGAGCTTGACTTTGACAGTGCGAATCACGTCCCCCATCCGTGTTTCACATTTAAGGAGTTCTTTTTATAAGTTCTTCGAGTGGTGTTGGGGAGTCAACCCTGCGATCGGCGTGGTTAGGCCACAGATCGGACGCGCTTCCTCCCACTCCTTCAGGAGTGGGATTCCGCGCTGTCTCGCTGAGAGTACCCTAGATTTCCTCGGCCATGATGTCCGCACACCGCTCCCAGTATTCGGGCGTGTGTCCCGCGTTGTGCGGCGTGATCAGACAGTCCGGCAGGTCCCAAAGCGGGTGGTCGGAGGGAAGCGGTTCGGGGTCGGTCACGTCGAGGGCGGCGCCGCCCACGTCGTTGCCCCGGAGCGCGGCGACGAGCGCGTCCGTGTCCACGACGGGACCGCGCGCGACGTTCACGAGGTAGGCGTCGGCGGGCAACGTCTTGAGCGCCGTGTCGTCCACGAGCGAGCGCGTCGTGTCCGTCAGCGGGCACGCGAGCACGAGGTAGTCCGTCCGCGCGAGGGCGTCCTGGAACCCCCCACCGTCGAAGCCGATGACCGACTCCGCGGGACCGCCCTTCTCGGGAGTGTATCGCACGCCGATTCGCTCGACGCCGAAGGGGTCGAGACGCTCCAGAATCGCCTCGCCGATGGGGCCCATCCCGACGACCGTCACTGTGGAATCCTTGAGTTCCCCCGCCTGGTAGTGGCTCCACGTGTTCTGTTCGGTCTGCTCCCAGCCCGTCCGGAGGTTCCGGGTCTCGGCGAGGATGTACCCCAGTACCTGTTCGCCGATGTTCGGGCCGTGGACGCCGGAGGCGCTCACGACGCGGACGCCTCCCTCCTCGAAGGCGTCGAGGGGGAGGTGGCCCGTCCCGGCGAACGTACAGCAGAAGAGCTCCAGCGAGTCCGACTCCCGGACGGCCTCGCCGTCGACGTTGTACCCCGTCGCGACGCGGGCCTCCGAGAGCAGTTCGCGCTGCCGTTCGGGGGTTTCGGCGTAGGTCACGTCGAGGTCGGGGAAGCGCTCGGCGAGCGTCTCGGCGTAGTCGGCGGGCGAGAGCCCGTGTATCTTGCCGCGGAGGACGACGATGTCCGTCATACCCCCCTCTTCTCGGGGGTGTCCCTTCAACGCCCGCCTTCCAGCAGGCGCGCCACGGGTTCGGGGCCGGGGAGCGCGGCCATCGCGCCCTCGGCCGTCGTCGTGAGCGCGGCGACGGCGCTCGCGTAGCGCAGGGTTTCCGGGAGGGCCGCGCCGGGCTCGTAGCGCGCGACGACGCCCGCAGTGAACGCGTCTCCGGCGCCGGTGGTGTCGAGCGCGTCTACGTCGAAGGCCGGGACGCGCGCCGTCCCCGAGTCGGTAGTGCCAACCGCGCCGTCGGCGCCGCGGGTGAGGAACACCGCCTCGGGCCCGCGCTCGCGGAGTTCGGCGGCGACCGTTTCGGGGTGCGCCGCGGCGCGTTCCGGGTCGACGCCGAAGGCGACGAGGTCCTCGACGCTGGCGACGAGCACGTCCGTGGCGGCGAGCGCGCGCCGGTAGGCCGCGAGCGTCGAGCGCTCGTCCGCCCACAGGTCGACTCGCGCGTTCGGGTCGAAGAACACGGTTCCTGTTGTCCGTTCGGCCAAGGAGCACAGCGCCTCCCGACCGGATTCATTCGTCAGCGCCACGCCGCCGAAGGCGAGCCAGTCGTACCCATCAGGCTCGATTCGCCTCGGGTCGAAGGCCAACGCTGTCTCCGGCTCGTAGAACGAGAAGGAGCGCTCGCCGTCCGGTCCGGGCGTGACGACCGCGAGCGCCGTCTTGCCCGGGACCTCGCGGACGTGTTTCTTCGGGATTCCCTCGTCGTCGAGCGTGTCGCGAAGAAAGCGGCCGAAGTCGTCGTCCGCGAGGCGGGTGTAGAAGTCGGGAGCGGGGCCGAGACGGGCCAGCGCGACGGCGACGTTCGCGGGGGCGCCACCGGGGCGATGGCGGAAGCCGCCCGCCGTGAGCGTCTCCCCCTCGGGGAACAGGTCGACGAGCGTCTCGCCCGCCACGAGGCCGGCCGCGGTGTCCATATCGCCTCTTCGGGCGCCCCCGGGAAATCAGGCTCGCTCGCCCGTCCGGAACTCGAAACGCGCGCCTCCGGAGTCGCTCTCGGTGACGTCGAGCTCCCAGCCGTGGGCCTCCGCGATCTCCGAGACGATGGCCAGCCCGTAGCCGGTGCCCGACTCGGCGTTCGTGTACCCCGTCGTGAGGACGTCCTCGCGCTCCGATTCGGGGATTCCGGGGCCGTCGTCCGCGACGTAGAATCCCGGGGCGTCGTCGAGGGTGCCGACGGTGACGGTCACGTCGGGGCCGGCGTGCTCCACACTATTACGGAGGAGGTTCAAGAGCGCCTGTTCGACGCGGGCCTTGTCGCCGCGGAGTTCGAGGTCGGAAGCGACCTCGAAAGTGGCCGATTCGGGCGGATTGATGCCCGCCCACGCGTCGCGGGCAGGACCCGATAAGGAGAACGTCTCGAAGTCCGACTCGGAGACGACCTCGCCCTGCCGGGCCAGGGAGAGCAGGTCGTCGATGAGCCGTTCCATATCCCCCAGGGCCTCCTCGACGATGTCGATACGCTCCTCGTGGCCCTTCTGCACTAGGTCAGCGTTCGCGGCGGCCAGGTTGAGCGGGTTGCGCAGGTCGTGGGAGACGATGCTCGCGAACTCCTCCAAGCGCTCGTTCTGCCGTTCGAGTTCGGCCTCGCGGCGGCGCCGTTCGGTCACGTCGCGCCCGGAGATGAGCCACGCCCGCTCCCCCTCGTAGGTGAGCGTGGTGACCGCGACCTCCAGGGTGCGCTCGTCGCCGTCGGCGGTCCGGGCGGTCACAGGGGAACGCTCGTCCTCCCCCGGTTCGGGGAGGTCGCCCTCGATGAACAGCCCCGAAAGCGACGCGCCGGTCAGCGAGCGGTAGTCGAGGCCGAGCGTGTCGCTCGCCGCCGGGTTGGCGTCGATTATCTCACCCGTCTCGGGGTCCGCGACCAGAACTACGTCACTGGTACGCTCGAAGACGGACTCGGAGAACGCCTCGTGTTTGCGGAAGCGCGCGGACTCCTCCGCCGGGCGGTCCTCCTCGCGGAGTATCGCGCCGAAATAGCGCTCGCCGTCACGGACGGTGGTGCCGAGCGACACGTCGACCGGCACGTCCTCCCCGGACGCGTGGCGCGCCACGAGGCTGACGCCGCTCCAGTCGAGATGCCGGGTTCCGGTCTCGGTGAACCGCTCGACGGCGCGTTCGTGGCGCTCCTGGAAGGTCTCGGGGATGATTCGGTCCACGGTGTCGCCGACAAGCTCCTCGGGGGGGTATCCCAACAGTTCCGAGACGGCGGGGTTGGCGTATCGAACCGTCTCGTCGGCGTCGAGAACAACCGCCGCGTAGGGCGCGTCGTCAGTGAGGGCCTCGAACCACGTCCGGGCGTCGCGGGCGGCCCGGGCCTCGCGGTAGCGCGTCGCGGCGCGCTCGACCCGCTCGGGGAGCGCGTCCTGCCACCCCGTTTCGGGGACCCAGCGGGCGTCGACCGCCGCGGCGGCCCGGCCCGTCGCGGCGTCACCGACGACGACCACGGGGAGGTGTGAGTCCGCCTCGCGGAGAGCCTCCACCGCGGCGCCCGGGTCCCCGAGGGAGCCGTCACAGACCACGCAGTCGACGCCGGCCGGCTCGAACGCCCCGACTTCGGCGAGCGGGAGCGTCCTGACCTCGGCGTTGACAGCGTCCGCGACAGCCGCCGGGAACCCCTCCCCGTCGCTCACGACGAGGAGCGTGCGTTCGCACATACCCGGGAGTGGGCCGGCGCCGTGTTAAGTGTACGGCGTCACGCATTCAGCAGCCGGACGCGACGACCGTCTCGGTGCGGGCCCCGTTCGGCGCGCCGAGGACGATATCCGTCTCGGTGACGCGGACGGTGACGTTGCGCAGGCCGGCGCCGCCCGAGCGGTTCCAGCGCGCGCAGAGGTACGGGGCGAGCGGGCCGAAGTCGCCGCCGGCGCGCCACGTCACGAGAAAGTAGCGCCGCCAGCGCTCGGAGGGGAACGAACGGTCGGCTTCTGTGGGTTGATAGGCGCCGCCGCGAAGCGGGTCGACGCGCTCGCCCTCGACGGTGTATCCCTCGACGGCGACGGAGATATCGTCGGTGGGCGGCCCGGCGAACATCCGCCAACTGTGCTCGCCGACGGTGTCGGACGCCGGGGCGTAGCCGAGCGCGATAGCGTTCCAGGCGCCCGCGGTGAGGAGCGCGCAGGCGACGAACCCCGTGAGGAGGCGCCGCCGCGTTTCGGGCGTGAAGGGCCGTGGGGGAGGGGCCGAAGCCGAAACGAGCCCCGCAGTTTCGGGGAGACGCGCCTCGACGCGGTCCCATACGCCCGACGGGAGGAAGGGAACTAGCGCCGCCAGCGAGACGAAGGGGAAGAGGTAGAGATGCATCGTCAGCGCCATCGAGACGTGCGCGCCGGCGAAGGCGCCCACGAGCAGAACTCGGCGCCGCCCCGTGAGAAGGACCAGAAGAGGCGACGCGGCGAGCATCACCATCCAGAGCGCGCCGAGCGCGCCCAGAAGTTCGGGATTCCCCGGAAGGAACTCCCCCAGAAGCCAGGTGTACTGGTCCAGACGGAAGACGTAGCGCAGGGCGTCGCCCGTCCCCCAAATCGGGCTCTGGAGCTTGAACAGGGCGTTCACGAAGTAGACCAGCACTACTTGAACCAGGAGACCCCCGGCGGCGGCGCTCGCGACCCGCTCACCCGAGAACCACGCCCGGCCCGAATCAGCGTCGAGCGACCAGCGCGCGCCCAGCGGGAGGAAGAGACCCCACACCAAAAGCCGGCGAAGCAGGGCGTCGCCGCCGTTGAGGACGACCGGCGTTCGGGCGTGGACGGAGACGAGGAGAACGAGCGACAGGGCGGTCGCCACTCGGGTGTGATAGCCGACCAGCAGGGCGAGCGCCGCGAGCGTCGCGAGCGCGAAGAGGAGTATCTGGAGGCCAGCACCGCCCGAGAGCGCGTGCAGGGAGAACCGCGAGAGCGTCGGGTACATCTCCGCGACGACCGGCCGGGGGAGAACCCCCGAATCGGTGTGGAAGGCGACGAGGCTCCCCGCACGGCGGGCTAGGTCGACGAGGAGGAGCGAAGCGAGCGCGACCCGCAGCGCGGCCAGCGCGCGGGTGTCGACGCCGAAACGGCGCGCGAGGGGTGCGCGAAGCCGCTCGAGGGACGCGAGCGCCGAGCGAAAGGGGACCATCGGCGTGCCCGGAACTGGTCAGGTCGCGTGTAAATGCTTTCCCATCGGGACGGTGTGGGTATTTGACAGTATTTTTACCCATGGTGAGAAGTCGTCCCCGCCGTGTCGTTTACGGGCGGTCAAGTCGCCGGCCCATGCCGTCCACGAGCGCGCCCTGTGTCTGGGGGAGGACAGGCCGCGACACGAGGGGGCAGAAAGGCGCCGAGCGCGGCGACGGCCAGACAGATGACGCTCCCCAGCAGGGCGCTCAGGGCAGCGGGTCGGTCGATTTCGTGGGGCGGAAGTCCCGCCCGTCCGCGGGTTCCCGACTGTCGGTGAAGTCGCCCCGGTAGCTCAGGACGTGGCCCGCGAGCGGGTTCTCCACGACAGCGTCCACGAAGAAACGCCCCGCGCCGGGGTCGTAGCGGTCGCGGACTTCGAGGTTGGCGGCCAACGCGGACGGGAGCCGCCGGGTTCGCCCCCCGACGCGGATCCATTGCGCTCCGGCGCGGACGACCAGCGCGCCGTCCTCGACGCTCGGACGGAGTTCCGAGACGAGATGCCCGCCGGTACCGAGGAAGTCCAGCAGGCGGTTCTCGGCGTCGTCCCAGACGGTCAGCGTCGAGAAGCGCCTCTGTTTCCCGTCGAAATCGAAGGCCCGGACGGTAGCGAGCGCGTCGTGGCCGTCGACCCTCCCACTCTGGGTATAGACGGCGAAGGGGACGTCTTTGCCCGCCTCCGGAAAGAGCATATCGAAGGCCGGCATCGCCGCGAGCGCCGGCAGCACGTGGGTCCCACGGGAGATATCCATCTCGCCGCGGCCGACGCAGACGGCGTCGTCGTCGGGGGCGAGGTCGTAGCGCTCGCGGACCTCCGGGCGGAGGTCGGCGGCCTCGCCGCCGAGTGCGCGTTCGTAGACGCCGGTCATCGGCGGACACCTCGGGGGCGGAACATGTCTCAAACGAGGACGCGGCGCGACAAAACCGTACTGGCGTCAGGCCGTCACGTTCACCCAGAGGTGGAGTTCGCGGTAAGCGTTGTCCACCGTCGGGTCCGCGGGGAGTTCGTCCCGGTAGAGCAGGAAGGCCAAGCGCATCCGCTCGCCCGTCATTGTCGGGCGTATCTGGTACTCCCGCTGGAACGTCTCGTTCGCCCTGACGGTGGCGTTGAACGTCCCCAGCGTTCGCTCCTCGGTGACGACCGCCGAGACGTTCGTGGCGTTCGTGGCGTTCGAGCGGAAGACGTTCACTGGGGCGCCCGACTCGTTCTCGAAGCGGACCCGCTGGAGTTCGACCGCCGCCGAGTAGTCGGTCGGTTCGTGTTCGTGGTTGCCGATGCCCACGACCACCGGGCGCGCCTCGCTCCGGACGAACTCGGTGGGGTAGTTGTCCGCGACCAGTTCGCCAGTCTCGTTCTCGGTGAGGACGTAGAACTCGGTGAACGCCTCGCCCTGCTTGGGGACCGCCACCGCGTACGCGACGCTCGCGGTGGCGAGAAGAATACTCAAAACCAGAAGGACGTTCAGCGCGGCGTCCGCCCGCGAGTCCGGCTCGAACAGTTCGGCCCGGGCGTCCGCGACCCACGCTTCGTACGGCACCGAGAAGCGCTCCGACTCGGGAAGCGCCCGGCGGCGACGGGCGGCGACCGCGGTCGCGACGAGCGTGAACCCGCCGACGGCGACCAGAATGGGAACCAGACGGATGCCCCAGGGCGTGAAGTTCAACACGAGCCCCAAGAGGGGGACGACGGCGATGCTCAACCCGAAGGAGAGCGCGACGCGCTCGATGCCGTCGATGCCCTCGCCTCCTTCCTCGGGGTCCGCCCCCTCGGAGTCTTCCCCCTCGGCATCCGTGTCCGGTTCCGGCGGCCCCTCCCCCTCCTCGGGGAACAGTGCGGCGACCAGGGCGTACCCCGGAAGGAAGAGTACGAGCGGGAGCCCGAGCACCACGCGGAGCGGCGTCTCCGAGACAACCGGAACCGTCGCCGCGAGCGCGGCTAACACGGTGAGCGCCGCCGTCGCCGCGAGGTCCGCGGGGAGACGGCGCACGGGAGCGGGGACGAGCAACCGGAGGTCCCGGGCCTGCATGCGATGTGATTACCCACCGACGGGCAAAAAGGAGTCGTTATCGAAGGTCATCTAACCGGGCGAGCGCGTCGTCCGCCGCCTCCTCGCCCGCGCCGTCGGGGGCGAAGGCCGCCCGCTCGTAGGCCGCCGTGAGGTCGCGAAGCGCCTCGTCCGCTCGCCCGCTCAGCCCCGCGGCGCGGTAGAACTCCCAGTGGGTCGCCGTCCCGGGGTCCGCGTCGATGGCCGCGCGCGCGGCGGCGTACGCGGCTCGGACGGCTGCGTCGAACTCGCCGGCCTCGCGGCGCGCCGCGGCCTCCTCGGCGAGCGCTGCGCCGGCGTCCGGTTCGGCGCCGGAGCTCTCGTTTCTCGACCCGTCCGCCGTCCCCGGTTCCGCGGCGTCGCCAGCCCCGTCCCCGGACGGCGACCCTCGCCCGCGGACCGCGTAGATTCCCACGCCGCCGACGAGGAGCGCCAGCGCGGCGACGAGCCACGGCCACCCACCGGGAAGCGTCGCGTCGCCTCCCTCGACCGGGGAGAGGCGGGCGATCGCCGTCGCGTCCCGGAGGTTGCCGTCGCCGTCGACCGTCGCCTGAAAGGTGAGCGCGCCGGGCGGGACGTCGACGGACGCCGCGTACGTCCCGTTGGAATCGGTGCGGACCGTGTCGAGGGTCGTCCCGTTCGCCGCGATGCTGACCCGGCGGTTCTCCAGAGGTTCGCCGTTCGCCGCCAGGCGCCCCGCGACGTCGGCGGTGCCGTTCGAGCGCGCGACGTCAAGGGTGAGCGCCGGGTCCGTGGGGCGGACGCGGACGGGAACGCTCGCGTCCGCGGCGGCCACGGCCCGCCCCGACACGGCGAGTTCGGCCGCGAGGGGCGGTTGTCCCGTCGCCACCCCCGCGGGGAGCGGCCCGGAGAGCGAGAACGCCCCGTTCGCGTCCGTAGCGACGGTCCCGAGGGTGACCCCGCCCAGTGTCACCCGAACCGGCGCACCGGGAACCGGGTTCCCGCCGGCCGTGAGCGTGCCGTTCGCCACGAAGCGCTCCGCAAACCGGGTCGTCTCGGGCCCTGAAACGGAGAGGGCCGCGTCGGTCGCTTCGACCACTACCGTCGTGTTCGCCGTCGCGGCCCGGTACGCGGAGCCGGGGTCCGGCTCGTAGGTCACGCTCAGCGTCTGCCGGCCGGTCGGCGCGGCGACCGGCCGATAGGAAGCCACGAACGAGCCGTTCGCGTCCGTCGCCGTCCCGATACGGGCCCCACCGATGCGGAGAGTCACCGTCCGGTTCGCGAGCGGCGTGCCGTTTTCGTCGACGACCCGTCCCCGGAGCGAGAGCGGGTCCAAAAAAGAAGCTGTTCGATTCGGAGCCGTCAGCGAGAGGCGGGAGTCCACGAACAGCGAGTCCGATATCGCCGCCTGCGTGGCCGTGACGTTCGCCGCCGTCTCGCTCACGGTTTCGTCCGGCGTCTCCTCGCCCGTCGTGTTCTCGATAGTCGCGTACGATTCGGTTACCTGTCGGCTCGTCCCGTTGATTCGCTCCGCAAGGCGGTCGAGTTCGCGTGCCAACGTCCGCATTCGGGTCGTGTTCCCCGCTCGCTCGGCCCGCCGGTAGGCCTCGTAGGTTTCGCGGTAGCGAGCGACGGCGCCCACGTACTCCTGTTGGGCCTCGGCAGCGCTCTCGAAGGCCTGTGCGCTCTCGGTGCCCTGTTCGGTGTCGCCCGCCACGTCGACGTACTGGGAGAGCAAGTCGCGATACTCGCCCCCCAGCGAGTCGTTTGCGGCCTCGTACTCCCCCGAGGAGAGGTTCAGCGTGCTCCCCTGCAGGCGGTCGGAGAGCTGGCTCGCCAAGCGCTGGCCCAGCGCCTCGGTGTTCCCCTCCCGGTTGTACGTCTCGGGGTTCCGGTGGCGCACCGTATCGCTGTCGTTGGTCGCGTTCGCCGCGTCGCTCGCGTTCGGCGCGTCCGACTGGGCGGGCGCACCGGCCCCGACAGCGACCCCGACTCCGAGAACCGCCCCGAGGAGGAGAACGAATACGAGGACCCGACGGGAAGGCATCACGCCGGTGTGTATCCAACCGAGCGACAAGTGTCTTCCCGTCCTCGCCGCCCCGGGAACCAACAGGTTGAGGTTTCGGGCGGGGTTTCCACCGTCAATGCGTTTCACGCGCCGCTTCCGGGCCGTCTCCGCGCTCGCGGTGACGCTGGCCGCCTTCGGGGCCCTCGTCGACGCCGTCGCCCCGCTCGTGGGCGCCGGCGCCGTCGGTGCGTGGTTGCTCGCCCGCCAGTACGCCTTCCTGCGCTCGCTCCGACGCGTTCGGGACGACCTCGCCGTCGTCACGGCGCTCGCCCCCGAACGAATCCCGAAGAACGGGAGCGCCGTCGTCAGCCTCGCCGCGCGCCTCGACGCCGCCTCCGAACTCGACGTGCGCGTCGGCGCTGACCTCCCCGCTGGCGTCGAAGGGGAGCGCCCCGAGCTCACCCTCCCCGCCGGCGAGCGGGAGGCCGAATCCGCCGTCGAAGTCACACCGGCGTTCGCGGGCCGCCACGAGTTCGGGCGGCCTGTTGTCGAGGCCGGGACGTCGCTCTTCGCCGAGCGCTTCCCAATCGGGGAGCCGGCCGCCCTGACGGCCGAAGCGCGGCGCGCACGCGACCTCCATCTGGGTGCCGGGGGCGAGCAGATCGCCGCCGCGTACGGCGAACACCCCGGCGGGGAGGGTGGGAGTGGCCTCGACCCCGCCGAGATTCGGGCGTACGCCCCGGGCGACCCGGCGAGCCGCATCGACTGGAAGGCGACCGCCCGCCTGGGCGAGGCCCACGTCCGGGAGTTCGAGACCGAGACCGACCGGCGGACCGTCCTGCTCCTCGACCACCGCGCGACGACCGGCCGCGGCGAACCGGGCGCGACCGAACTTGACTACCTCCGCGAGGTCGCGTTGGGGGTCGTCGGGGCCGCCGAGTCGTGGGAGGACCCTCTCGGGTTCTACGCCGTCGGCGATGAGGGGTTGACCGCGGAGTTCGCCCCGTCCACGGCGCCCGAACAGTACGACGCCGTCGGCGACCGGGTGCGAGGAGTGACGCCGACCCCCGAGCCCGAGGAGCGAGTTCGACGAACCGATTCCGACCCGGCAGCGGCGAACCGGCGCGCGGCGGCGCTGGCGGGCGACGACGGTACGTTCGCCCGGACGCTCAGACCCTACTTCGTGGCGAACGAACGCTACGTCCGCCGCGTGGAGGACCGACCCCTGTTCTCCGCGGGGCGGCGGGTCGACCGGCTGAACGGCCAGTGTTGGACCGTCCTCCTCACCGACGACAGCGACCGGGCGGCGGTCCGCGAGACGGTGAAGTTGCTCCGTCGCGGCGGGAACCACGTCCTCTGCGTGCTGGCCCCGACGGCCCTCTTCGAACCCGACGGTCTGGCTGACCCCGACCGGGCGTCCCGGGCGTACGCCGACTTCGAGGCGTTCCGCTCGGAGTTGGCCACCCTCCCCAGAGTGCGGGCACTCGAAGTCGCGCCGGGCGACCGGTTGGAGGCGGCGCTCGCGGGGGTGCGGGCGTGAACCGCGATACCGCCGCCCTCGGGGTCGTCGCAGGGACGAGCGTCGTCGCCGGGGCGTTCGACCCGGGGGGCGTCGCGTTGGTCGCGTTCGGCGCCGTCGTCGTCGCCGTGCTCGCGGTCGGCACGCTCCGCGGAACGGACGAGCTCGCGGCGTTCGCCGTCTCTCTTGGCCTGCTCGTTGCGACCGTCGGCCTCGCGCGGAGCGCAGGGTGGTCGACGGCCGGGACGGCGGCCGCGCTGGTCGCCGTGGGGGCGCTCCTCGGATACGGGCTGCATCGCTACGAACTCGTCGCGCTCGGGCTGGTGGAGGGGGACACATGAGCGAGCGCGACCCCGAAACGCTGGCCGCGGAGAACGAGCGGTTGCGCGAGCAGTACGCCCGGGCGAAACAGGCTGAGTACCGCCGGAGCGCCCTCGGACTCGCCGGCGTCGGTGGGGTAGCGGCGCTCGCGGCGATCCTCTTCCCGTCGGTGCGAAGCGTGTTGTTCGCGCTCGCGGCGACCGGGGGCTTCGCCGCGGTGCTCACGTACTATCTCACGCCCGAGCGGGTCGTCCCCGCGAGCGTCGGCGAGCGCGTGTACGCGGCGTGGGCCGAGAACGCCGCGGAGATTGTCGCGGAGCTCGGCCTCGACGGCACCGAGCGCTACGTCCCGCGCGAGGGTGGCGTGCGGCTGTTCGTCGCACACGACGGGCCCGTGCCGGACGAACTGGACGGCGTCTTCCAGGCCCGCGAGGGGGAAGCCCGCGGCATCGCCCTCCGGCCCGCGGGCGACGCCCTCTTCGCGGAGCTCGAAGCGACGCTCACCGGCGGGTTGGCCGAGCGCCCCGGACCGCTGGCGGACCAGCTCGCTGAGGGCGTCTCGGAGTCGTTCGAGCTCGTCGAGCGCGCCGAGGCCGACACGGAGGAAGGGGGCGCCACCCTCGCAATCGAGGGCAGTGCCTACGGCGACGCGACGCGCTTCGACCACCCGGTCGCGTCGGCCTTCGCCGTCGGGCTGGCGCGGGGGCTGGAGGAGGAAGTCGAAATCGAAACCGTCGAAACACCCGAGGGGCCCGCGGAGTACGTCGTGCGGGCGTCGTGGGAGGCGTAGTTACTCGCGGGGGGACGCGAGTTCGGTCCCCGCCTCGACCTCCGGGGGTTCGACCGTGTCGAGGATGTTCGCGACGATCTCCCGGGACGGCACGTCCGCGAGCTCGGCGTCCGTGCTGCGGACGAGACGATGGACGAGCACGTCGGGGGCGAGCTCCTTTATGTCGTCCGGGATGACGTACTCGCGGCCGTGGATGGCCGCCCGTGCCTTCGCGGTGCGCTGGAGGGCCAGGGAGGCCCGCGGGGAGGCCCCGTGGACCACGTCGGAACTCTCTCGCGTCGCGGCCACGATGTCGAGGACGTACTCCTGTACGGCGTCGGCGATGTGAACGTCGTCACAGACCTCCCGACAGGCGATCAGCTCCTCGGGCTCGACGACCTGTTCGACGGTTTCGGGGCCGAGTTCGGGATTCGCGTCGAAGCGGTCGAGGAGTTCGGCTTCCTCGGTCCGGTCGGGCAACGAAACGTCGAGTTTGAACTGGAAGCGGTCGCGCTGTGCCGCGGGAAGCTCGAAGACGCCCTCCATCTCGATGGGGTTCTGCGTCGCGACGACCATGAACGGCGTCGGGAGATCGAGGGTCTCGCCCTCGATTGACACCGTGTGCTCCTGCATCGCCTCCAGCAGGGCGGACTGGGTCTTGGGCGTCGCGCGGTTGATCTCGTCGGCGATGACGACGTTCGAGAACACCGGGCCCCGCTGGAGGGTGAACTCGCCGGTCGACTCCTGGTACACGTGGGTGCCCGTGATGTCCGCGGGCAGAATGTCGGGCGTCATCTGGACGCGGTTCGTCCGGAGGCCGGTCGCCCGGGAGAACAGCGTCGCGACGGTCGTCTTCGCGACCCCGGGGACGCCCTCCATCAACACGTTGCCGCGGGTGAACAGCGCGACGGCGAGGCGCTCGACGAGCTCCTCCTTCCCGATGAGAACCTGTGAGACTTCCCCGAGCAGACGGTCGTAGACGGCCGCAGGGTCGGCCTCGATATCCTCAGCCATTGTTACGTTCTGGCGCCGCGGCTTCTTAACCGCTGTCGTTGCGTGTGCGGGGCCCCGCTCCGCCGAGTCGGTCCCGAACCCGCCCGAGGAGACCGGGCGAGCGGGCCCACAAGCCGACCAGCCCGAGCAGGCCGCCCCCGAGGAGGACCTGGAGGAGCGGGGAGCCCCGTATCGTCAAGAGCACAGCCACCAACGGCGGCAGGGCATCCTCACCCACGACGAGGGACAGTCGATCGGCCCCCGCCAGGAGGTTCGATGTGAACGCCCTATTGCCGGTCCGTTCGAGCATCGCGTTGATAAACAGGCTCGGGTCGCCGACGGCGACGACGCGACCGTCGCCGACCGGTTCGACGGTCGCAACAGGGTAGCGCTCGACCGATTCCGCGTCGTCAAGCTCGCTGTTCCGGTTGCTGTCGTAGTAGGCGTACGGGGAGGTGCGGACGAGGACGCGGGCGTCGTTCGGGGCGAGGCCGGTCCCGTAGTTCAACGTGAGGGCGTTCACCCCCTCGACGAGCGACGCGTCGGTGACGTTCGTCGCGCGCGGCATCGCCGGCCCGCGGTAGTGGCGCTGCTCGTCCCGGAGGAGCCGGCCGTCCACGCGCGCAGTGGCGTTGAGCGATTCGAGAAGCGGGTTCGCGTCGCTCCCGAAGTCCGCGGCGACGACGGCCGTGCCGCCGTCGGCGACGAACGCCCGGAGGCGCTCGCCGTCGATGCTCCCGTCGGGCGCGAGCACGACGGCCACGCCGTTCTCAGGGTCGCCGACGGGCTCGCCCGGGCGGACGAAACTCGTTTCGACGCCTTCCTCGGCCGCGAGCGAGCGGAGTTCGCTCGTGCCGTCCCACGCGGGGTTGTACGCGCCGAACGCCGCCGAGGAGGAGACGCCCGCGACGAGAACGCCGGCCACGAGGGCGAGGGCGAGCGCCGCCAGCAGAACGCGGGGGTAGTTCACGTCAGCCGAACACCCCCGGCGGGAGGATGGCCAGAATCCGACGGACGACGACGTAGGCGAAGCCGGCCAGTCCCAGCAGAATTACCCACTTCAGCCGCGAGCGCCAGCGCGGCGTCACGGCGAACGGCGCGGTGAGCTCCGTGACCACCAGAAACCCGATGAGGGAAACGACAAAGAACAGTTCGTAGGAGAAGGCGTCCAGAAGCGCCAGCGCGAGGACGGCCGCTATCATCCACGCCGTCTGCCCGACGACGAAGCGTTCGCGCCGACGCGTACTCATCGTGGCCGTGTAGCGAGCGCGGGGGTTAGAACCTGTCGCCACGCAGGGCCCCGACGGCAGCCAGCGAGAGCGCCACGAGCGTGACGCCGACCGAGAAGCCGGGTGTTCCTCCGGACTCGGTGGTCGTGCTCGCGTTTTCGCCCTCGTTCGGCCGGAGAACGCCGTCGTCAGTCGTCGACGTTGGAGTCGTTGTGGTTGTGGTCGGTTGCGTCGTCGATGTTGCCGTGGTTCCGGTTGTCGTCGGTTGCGTCGTCGATGTTGCCGTGGTCGCGGTCGTCGTCGGTTGCGTCGTTGTCGCCTGGGTCGTTGTGGTCGGTTGCGTCGTTGTCGCCGTTGTCGACTGGGTCGTCGTCGACTCCGTCGTCGTTGTTCCATCGTCCCCGTCGGAACTGGTCGTCGTTGTCGTCTGTTCCGCCACGGAGAGCGGTTCGCTCGCCGTCACGGCCAGCGCCTCCGCGCGGCCGCCGTAGGCGGTGTCGGTCCCGCGGGCCGCCGCGTAGACGTAGTACTCGCCCGGCGAGGAGACCGAGAAGGTAGCCACGTAGCTCCCATCATCCTTTCGCGTCTCGATGGTTCGGTCCCACGACTCGTTGGCGAGCGCCACGTCGACGCCCGCCGGGTCGCCCGAGGACCCGGTCGGGGAGAGCGTGACCGAGAGTTCGCCGGTCTCGCCCGCGTCGAGCGATGTCGGCGCGTCGAGGGAGATGTTGTAACCCTGCACGACGATGGGGTGGACTGCCGTAAACCGGTCGCCAGGGCCTTGAACGGCGACGATGTACGTCCCTGGGTCCAGTCGGTCGGTCGGGAGCGGGAGGTTGGTGTCCCCGACGTACTCGTCGTTCGACACCCACTCGGTCTGCCTGTCGGTGTTGTACAGAGAGACGGAGTACGCCTCCTCGGGCGCGTCGACGCCGACGCTCATCGTCTCGCCGTACGCGACGTGGCCCAGCGCGGAGATGTCGAACTCGTTGCCCTCCAGTTCGACCGACCGGGTCGGCGTGTCGGTCGTCGTCCCGGGGGAGATACTGTAGCCGGCGGCGAGCGCCGGCGGCGCGAGGGCGAGGGCGGCGACGAGGAGAAGGAGGACGACGGAGCGGCGGTTCATCGTGTGAGCCGAGCGCACCGATACGTAAATGCGTTCTGTACTTTCCGGCGGGGGTTTTTACTCGCCTGGGACGAACAGAAAACTGACATGGACGGGCTGACGCGGCGGCAGTTCAACACGCTTGTCGGGGGGGCGCTCGGGGCGGGCGCGCTCGGGACAGGGGGCATCGCACGGGGCGCCGCCATCGAGGACGGGACGCTACGGGTTGGAGTCACCGAGGACTGGTTCGCACGGGCAATCGAAGGAGGGCTCAATCCGTTCGTCACCGAGATCGCCCGTACCCCACGGGACGGTCCGTTCAGCGTCCTCTACGAGCCGGGCGTCGTCTTCGGCCCCCAAGGACCCGTGCCGTGGCTGTACGAATCCTTCGAGCACACGCGCGATGGACGGGTCGAGGCCACGCTCCGTGAAGGGTTGACGTGGAGCGACGGCGAGCCGCTCACCGCCGGGGACGCCGCTTTTAGCGCCCACTACGTCCAAGACAACGGTTCCGCCTTCAACCGGGACGACGCCTATCGGAGCGTGGTCGAGGCGGAGCCGCGGAGCGAGCGTACGGTGCTGTTCGTCTACGGCGAGGGCGGCGACTGGGTGGGCCGAACGCTCGGCGCCCCGGTTTTCCCGCGACACCGCTGGGAGGGAATCGACAACCCCGAGGACCGGGTCCCGCGTGACGACGGCGGGCCCGTCGGGAGCGGTCCCTTCCGATTCGAGGACATCTCCTACGAGGGGCTGCGCCTCGTGGCCCGCGATAACCCAGGTCCCCGAGGTGATATCGACGGCCTCGGCCCGCACGTCGACGCCATCGAGTTCCGGCCGGTCGATGGGGACCCCGTCAGCCTCGTCTCGAGCGGCGACCTCGACATCGTCCCCTCGACGCTCCAGCAGGGGACACCCGTCACCGCAGGGGCGCTCCGCGCGGACGCGCCCGACGACGCCCCGCTCGTTTCGGCGTCGACCGACCGCGTGGGAACAGTGATGTTCAACACCCGACGGACGCCCTTCGACACCCCGGAGTTCCGGCGGGCGCTCGCCCGGCTATGGGACGACGCGTTCCACGCCGAATCGCGCGGGGCGAACACGCGCTCGGGAGGGTTTATCGTCCCCCCGAGCATCGAGTGGCTCCGCCCCGAGGAGGCACCCACCGACATCTACCCCTTCCCGGGGGAGGACGACGTCGACATCGCCGCCGCACGGGAGCTCGTGGCCGAGCCCGACGGGTTCCGTTTCGGACCGGCCGAGAGCGACGCCGTCGGCGACCGGGAGCTGTACGTCGAGGGGACGGCCTTCAGCGAACTCCGTGACGGCGCGATGGAGGTCATCTGCACCACCTCGGCACCGGTCCCGAGCCTCGAACGCTGGCGGGACGTCCTCAACGCCGTCGGCGTGCCGACGACCGTCCTCACCTCGCCGTCGAACTACGGCCGTCGGTTGCTCGTCGAACACGACTTCGACGCCGCCAACCTCCAGTGGGCCGTCCGCGACGGTTGGATGAGCAACCTGCCGCGGCTGCTCGGCCCGGCCGGACGGCAAAGCGACGGCTACGGGCTGAATATCTCGGGGTACGGTGGTGCGGACGACATCCTCGAACCGATGGCGAACGAGCTGCTCGCCCCGGAAGACCGCCGCGATCTCGTCGGTGCGCTCTCCGCCCGGGTCTTCGAACACACCCCGCTGTTCGTGTACGGCTACCCCCAGCTGGCCGAGGTGAAACCCGAGCGGGTGAGCGGTGTACGCTACGGGCTCCGGGGTATGGACACCCCCCTCACGTGGTGGAGCGTCGGGGGCGAATCGAACGCCGGCTCCGGTGGGACGGAACCCACCGAGAACGGGTCGAACGCCACGGTGAACTCGGACGGCGGCGCCACCGTCGTCGCGATCGAATCCGGCGGGGCGTTCTCGGCCGACCTCTCCGGGACACCAATCGCGTCGGGCGGCTACGTCCAACTGACCGGCATCGAGGGGACCGCGTCGGCCGCCGGGCAGGTCGTCATCAACCGCGGCGTTTCGGGGCGCGACTTCGGCGGGACGGTTATCGAGTACGTCCGCATCGACGAGCGGGGCCTCGAAGTGAGTGACGTGAGCGTCTCGTTCGCCGTGGACTCGGGCACGCTCGAGAGCCGCGATATCGACTTGAACGACGTGGCGCTCTACCGGCGCGACGGTTCGGGGTGGACGGAGCTACGAACCGAGCGGACGACGCCCGCGGACGGGAGCGTCGGGTACGCCGCCACCTCCCCCGGCCTCTCGCAGTTCGCCGTGGGGACGGACGCCGCTGCGGCGAGCGTTCCCGTGGGAGGCCTGTTGGATACCCTCGAATCGAACCCCGTGATGACTGGCGCGGGCGCGCTCGGCACCGCGGGCCTCCTCGCGCTCGGGAACCGCCTCCGAAAGGGTGACGGCGACCCCGAGCCGGCGAGCGACGTCGGTGACTCCCCCGAACCGGACCTCTCGGAACTCACGGCGGTGAGCGGCATCAGCGAGGGGAAGGCCAAATCCCTCCACCGGAACGGTTTCGAGACCCGCGCCGACCTCCGGGCGGCGAGCCACGAGGACCTCCGGGGCGTCCCCGGCATCGGAAACGCGCTCGCCGCCCGCATCCGCTCGCACGTCGGCGAGGCCGAAGCCGAAAGCGAGACGGACGCTGAGAGCGAGGCGAACTCCGGTGGCCAACGCGACGACCCCGACGAAGATGCCGAACTCGACGAGGGCGACAACGCCGAACCCGACGGAGATGTCGAGCCTGAGGGCGCCGAACCCGACGATGGCTCTGCCGACGACGCCGGGGAGCCGGACCTCCCCCCCGTCGCCGAGTCCTTCGCCGCGGACTGCGACGCAGTCGGGTCATTGTGGGCCGGGGCCACTGACGGCCCCCTGCACACGTACGCCGGCGCGCTCGCGACCGGGGAAGACGCCGTCTTCCGTGTCGTCGCGCCCGGCGTCGACGTCGGCGACGAGTTCGAGAACACCGCCCGCTCGTGGGCGGGCGTTGACAGCGACCCGGAGGTGGCGACCGTGCACGACTACGGCGAGGAACCCAGGCAGTGGCTGGCCCACGAACCGCTTGAGGGCGAGCCACTCGGCGACTGTCTGGACGACGACCTGGAACGGCGGGTGAACGCGCTGGGCGAGGTCTGTACGGCCGTCCGGAACGCCGGGCGGTACAGCGTCCGCCACCGCGATCTGGCACCCGAGCGGGTGTATCTCACTGACGACGGCGAGATAACCATCGCCGGGTGGGGACTCGACAGGGTCGTCCGCGAGGCCGCCGACCCGGAGGCCCCGCCGACGTGGTATACCGCGCCCGAGCAGGTGGGCAACGGACCCGAGGGACCCGCGACGGACATCTACCAACTCGGCGCGCTGGCCTATCACGTCATCACCGGACAGCCGCCGTTCGCGGACGTACCCGAAAGCGAGTTGGCCGCGGCGATTCGGGAGGATCGCCCCACCCCGCCCGGGGAGATAGACCCGGAGCTGTCGGCGTTCGACAGCCGCCTCTCGGAGGCGATGGCGAAGGAAATGCGGGAGCGCTACGACTCGCCGCATCACCTGCGGCGGGGGCTGTTGGCCGCGCTCTAGAGGACGTACTGCGGGATGGCGTACCCTATCACAAGGCCGATGACCAACGCCCCGACCACGAACGCCGCGAGGACCTGTGGTTCGATGTCGCTCCCCCCGTCGTCGTTTCCGCTGTAGTCCGCGAGCGCGGGTACCTCGCGCTGGAGTCGCGAACGGATCTCCGCATCGCGCATCGACGTCTGAGAGCGCAACTCGGAGACCGCCTCGCGAACCTGCTCGACTTGCTGTGAGACGAGTTGCTCCTCGCGTTGGTTCGTCGCCGAGTCCATCAGGTCCGCGGTCTCACCCAGCGCTTCGAGGCCGTCGTGGTCGCCGGGCTCGATGACGAGGTCGTAGTCGTCGAGGGCGCTCTTGCGGCCCATGTCGCTGATGGCGACGGAGGTCGCGGCGCCGTCGAGGATGACCTGCCGGAGAAGCCCGAAGGCGTCCTCGGCACCGCCGACCCCGAAGTCGAGGCGGCGGCCGCCGTTGAGCAACATCTTGAGGTTCCCGTACTCGAAGTCGCTGCCGGGCAGGCGCAACTGTGGGTCGGGAAGCATCGCGATGATGCGGGTGTCGTCGTGGGTCGTCGAGAGAACGAGCCCCTCGTTGTTCGCCCACGACTCCAGTTCCTCCATGAAGGAGGCGAAGATACCCGAGTTCGAATCGGCGCGGTAGACCGCGTAGTACTGGTTGACGCGGGAGACGTCCTCCTTCGCGCGGAAGAACGCAACCATCTCGTTTTTCGTCACGTCCACGGCGAGGCGGACCCCCGCAAAGGAGAGGTCCGAGACCCGCTGGTTGCGCTCGCCGCCGCCGTACGGTTCGCCTTCGGTGTCGTACACGTCGAGTGTCGCCATTATTTTTCACCCAATCTGTCGACGAGTTCCTCGAAGCCGACAGTGACGGGCGTCCCGCTTCCCGCGGGAACGCGCTCGCCGGCCTCGGTCACTCGCGTCTGGTAGTAGACGGGCAACACGTCCGCGCCCGCCGTCTCCATCAGCAGCGTGCTCACCTGTTCGTTCTCGTTTTTCAGCCGCTCCTTCGCGTACCCCTTGAAATCGTCGTAGTTCCGGTGGGCACGCTGTCCGCGCTCCTCGTGGAAGTCCTCCGCGAGGTAGTCCGCCTTCGTCGCGACCAACAGGACGTTCTTCGCCTCGTTCGTCTCCCGCAAAATATTGAAGTACGGCTCGATTTCGAGGCTCTCGTTGTTCTCGAATCGCTCGACGTCCAGCAGGAGAATCAGCGTGTCCGCCTCGTGAATCTTGTCGATGAGGATGGCGAGGCGCTCGTCGGTCTCCTCCGTCGGGGAGGTGAGCGCGTTCGACACGCGCGGAAGGAGCTCGCCCGCGTAGTCCAGACTCGATATCTGGACGTTCTTCGGGAAGATGGAGCCGTGAACGTAGCTGAACGTCAGGTCCTTGATTTCGTCCTGCCCCGTCGACTCGACGAACCACTCGTTGTCGCTCGTCGAGACCTGGTCGACGATGCTCATCAGGTCCGCGCTCGGGTTCATCGGCGTCGCCGCGTCGTGGGCCTCCGAGCGGTCGCGGGCCTTCAGGAAGGCGCCGACCAGAAAGAGGCTCTTGCCCGAGCCGCGCGGGCCGAGCACTAGGAAGTTCTCCTCGGCGTCGTACTGGATGAACCGGCGCGCGACGAAGAGGAAGACCAGCGACGCCGTCGCGTTGACCGGGAGGCTCCCCGTGTTCGCGGGGCTGAACGCCTCCGTCGGCGTCACACGCTGGAGGCCTGCAGCCGTCACGTCGAAGGGGAGCGGGTACGTGAGGTGGTACTCCACGACCCCCACGACGACCAGCGCCGCGATGAACGCGAAGACGCCCGTCGAGGCGCGCCGGAACTCCAGAGCGTCCGTCGTGCGGGTGTTGACGAGCCGTCGTCCCCCACCGACGAGCAGGCCGGGCACGAAGCCGATGGCCAGCCACGGCAGGACCTGGACGAAGTCGCTCGTCTCGGCGCCCTGGTTGATGAAGACGCCCTGCGAGGCGAGGCCGACCATCGCCACGAGGAAACTCGCCCACAGCATGAAGCCCTGCCAGCGCTTCTTCGGGTCGAGGGTCATCAGCGTCAGCAACGCGAGGAAGAAGCCGAGCAGGCCGACGCTGACCATTGTGATGGTTACGCCGAACTGGGCGGGGAACTCAAGCAGTTCCTTGGCGATGCCGCCACTCTCCCACGCGCTCCCCAGCGCGTTGGCAATGGGAACCGCACAGACGAGCATCGCGGCGAAGTAGACGACGAGTGCGACCTGTTCGGAGTTCTCCCGAAGTGCGTCTGTCACCCGCTGTATCATATGTCCTCGTCAAACGGGGACTCGGGCTGCTCCGGTTCGGGGTCCACACCGAGGTCGGGGTTGTCGTCGTTGAGCGGGACGACATCGATGAACTCGCCGAGCAGGCGGTTCGATATCTCCGCGTCGCTGTTGTTGACGAGGAACTCGCGGTCCTCGTCGCGTTCGAGGTTGAGGAGGTCGCCACGCCGGACGTAGAACCCGTCCTGCAACCCGTAGTTGTGGTGGACGACCATGTTGCCGAGTTCCTCCTCCCGACGGCGGTAGTCGGTCGCGTAGCCGCCCGCCTGCGTCAGCTTCCGAATGTTGTCGAGGAAGACGCCGTCGATGAACGTCGTCACCCCGATGTCCCAATCGCCGCCCGTCTCGGAGTCCCACGTTCCGAAGCGGTGTTCGGAGCCGCGCGAACTCTGTAGCGAGAACGCCTCGCTGAAGTCGTCGCGGAAGTCGGCCACCTCCCGAATCTCCTCGGCGGCGTTCGAGAGCACGGCGACCCGGATGTTCATGTCGTTGTAGCGGGACGTTCGGCCGCTGAACTTCCGGCGGTTGAGGCCGTTGTACTGCTGCTGGAGCGCGTTTCCGACGAGGTCCTCCAAGTTCATCCGGAGGCGCTGTTTCTCCTGTTTGTTGCTGAACAGCCGGCTCTCGCCGATACCGTCCTCCGCGCGCAGCCGCAGGACGTCCTGGGGCTGTACCGTCTTGATGTAGACGTACTCGTCGGACTCGGTGGTGCCGACCGACTGGCTCTCCTCCTCGTCGTGTGCCTGGCGCAGGCGGTGGTACGTCTCCCGGTTGTCGAGGTACGTGGAGCGCGGGTTGATGAGGTCGTCGAAGACCTCCTTGACGGCCTCGTAGCTCTCCAATCGGGAGTCGAGGTCGTCGAGGTCATCCTCTATTTCGTCGACGCGCTCCTTGATGTCGCCGGTTCCCGCGACCTGTGCGGCGAACACGTCGTGGGCCTCCTCGCGGAGTTCGTCCATCGTGGCGCCCCTGTCGAGAAGCGTCTCGACGCGCCCGAGGTTCGCGGCGCCGGGGTCCTCAAGGGCCGACCGGAGGCCCTCGAGGATGTCGGCGCGCAGACGGTCGTCCTTCTCGTCGATGTCCCGGCGAAGGGGTTCGACCTTGTCCTCGAAGACGAGGGTGGCGTCGTACGTCGAACTCGACGGGGAGAGGTCGAAGACCCCGGTGTCGCCGAGGCTGTTCTGGGCCATGTTCCAGTCCTGGCTGGCCTGCTCTCGCTCCTGTTCGGAGGAGGTAGTGATCGGCGACCACTTCTCCAGGGTGGACTCCTCCTGATTCATCAGGAGGAAGGCCTTTCGCGAGTCCGCGAGCGCGTTCATCGCCTCGGTCACGTCGCGGCGGTGTTGCCCGAAGTCGACGCCGACCTGGTTCAGGTCCCGTTCGAGGCCGTCGAGCGCGTTGATGACCTCCTGTTGGCTCGCCTGGTCGACCTCGTCGACGCTTTCGGCGCTGTTTATCTCCCGGAGGTAGTCCTCCAGGGACTTGCGCACTTCACGGAAGGAACTGTCGAAGGAGGCGTTCTGCAGGCGCTGGTAGCGCTCGAAGGTGTCGCGCACGCCGTCGGCCCAGTCGCGGACGTCGCGACGGACCGCCTCGGACTGCTTCTCGCGTTCGGTTTCGAGGCGCTCGCGGGCCTCTTCGAGGTCGGATTCCGCGTCCTCCCGCTGTTCGCGCAGGTCCTCCAGTTCGGACTCCAGACGCTGGACCTTCACGCCGGCCGCGACGCTGTTCCCGTCGTCGGCATCGATGAGATACTCGACGGCGCCCCGGACCTGCGAGTCGTCGATGGCCTTCTTCCGAACCAGTATCTCCTTGCGGCGCTGGAGGAGTTTGAGTTCGCGTTTGAGCAGGTCGCCGAGTCGCTCGTCGATGGTGTCGACGAAGTCCTCGATCTGAGGTCCCGTCGGGTCGAAGGTGTTCGCGGAGGCCGCGGCGATGTCGACCTGTTCGACGACGCTGTCGCCCTCGCGGCGGGCGTCGGACAGCACGTCGTCGAAGACGGCGCGGGACTGGTACTCCAGTTCGTTGAACAGCTCGAAGGAGAGCGACTCCTCGACCTCCTCCAGGCGCTCCTCGAGGTCCGTGCGGTCGAGTTCACGCAGGCTCTCGTCGTCGACCGAGGGGTAGTGGTTCGTGAGGAAGCGCTCGATCTTCGAGTAGAGCTGGTCCTCGGCGTCGAGGGCGTCCCGCTTCGCGTCGAGCATCTCGCGCAGGGACTCGCGGCTCTCGTTTATCGCCTCGACGTTGTAGCGCAGCGCCTGCGGCACGGCAATCGTGAACGGCGCGTAGTCGGGCGTGTCCTCGAAGGGGTTCTCCGAGAACTCGTTGTTGTAGTAGGCCAACAACGCGTAGGTGAAGGCGTCGTCGAACTCCTGCAGCATCGAGTCCGACTGGAGGCGGTCGCCTTTCTTCCCCTCAAAGCCCGTGGGGTCGATGGGGAAGAGGACGATGTCCTCGAAGATCTGCTTCTCGTCCGAGAGGGACATGTACTCCAACTCGGAGAGGGCGGCGTAGGCGTTCGAACTCTCCTCGGCGCCCTCGGTGTGGTTCGGAAGGACGCTGAAGAGCGAAACCTCCGCGGTCGGGACCCTGTCCCGGATGTGCTCCGCAAGGTCGATGAAGGTCCCCGAGCCGGTGCCGCCCCCGAGGCCGGCGACGATGGCGACGCTCCCCCGCTCGGGGAGGTCGACGAAGGACCGCATCGAGTCGTCCTCGGCGTAGGCCTTGTAGTAGACCGCCTTCCCCAGCCCTCGCCGGCGGACGACCCCCCGGGCGAAGTCGAGGTTCTCGACGATGTGGTCGCCCCGCAGCCACCAGTTCTCCGGGTCCATCCCGTACTGCTGGGTGATTCGTGGCACCACGTCGTCGCCCACGAGGTCGATGTCCTCGTCGAGTTGGATGTTCTCCGTGACGATCTTGTACTGGATGTCGATGTCACCGACGCGGCCGCGGTCGATGTCCTGTAGCTCCGATTTCAGTTCCTCGATTCGGTTCTCGATGTCCCGGATTCGCTGTCGGTCCTGGTTGGCCTCCCCCTCCGCCGTGTCGAGTATCCGGACCGTCATCGACTCCGGATTGGGCCTGGGCGCGAGCACTTCGCGGAGCACCCAGTCCGTGTCGAGAAGATTGAGTGTGATCTCCTTCCCGGCGCCGCCGAGCGCGAACACGCGGTCAGGAACAGTTGTCGGCATATCAAAAGATTATCTGTGGATAGTGGACTTATTTCTTTCCCACCATATCGTGCGCGGGGCCTGGCATAGACAGCCCACGCATGTGAGTCAAATTTCTCTCATTTTTATCCAAAGGCTTATGACCAAGTATTGATAGACTTTCCTAACAGCATGGCCTTTCCTCGCTCCCGTGTCGTTGCCGTCGGAGTCGTCGTGTTGGTGCTGTTTAGCACCGTCACGCCGGCCGCCGGTGCGCTCGGTTCACAGCCGATCGCCGACGCGGAGGAACAAACGGTTGGGGACGTATCGGTTTGGGAAAAGGCGGGTATTCCGCTTCGGGTGAGCGGGGAGGACGCAGCGACGACGGTCGTGAACCCACCGCTGAGCGTTAGCATCGACGACGAGGGGGACACGAGTGTCAGCAAGAATGTTCACGTCTATGATACCGGAAGCGACGTGACCGTGGAGTTCGACGGCCGGAGCGGGATCGACCCTAGCGTCTACCAAGGCGGCGCGCAACTGATCGTCGCCCGCTTGGACGCGAACGTGTCGGCGCTCCGCGACCGGGCGGGGAGCCTCAATCGGAGCGCCGCCCGCGACCGAGCCGGTAACTTCTCTTTGAACGACATCACCGGCGTGAGCGGTCTCGCCGACATGATTCGCGAGGAGGTCAACGACTCCGAACAGGTCAACGGGCCCGACGCCAAATCGGACGCACAGGACAACGTGTCGTTCGTCGGCGTCCAGAACGTCAGCATCGACGGAAACGGCGAGTTCATCGCCTCGTTCACGCCCCAAGAGGCCGGTCACTACGCGGTCGTCGCGGCGACCGGCGACGGGTTCAGCCTCGTGAACGGCGACGACCTCGCGCTGGACGGACAAACCACCATCGTCGGCGCGGACACAGTTTCGGCACAGGAGAAGGCTTCGGACGTGGGGGCGCCCAATCGCGTCTCACCGGGCGAGAACATCACGTTCGACGTCGAGACGGACATCGAGGACGCCAACCACACGGTTGTGCTCTACGACGCCAACACCTACGAGGACCAGGCGTTCAACCTCACCTTGGACGACCAACTCGAGGACCTCGACCCCGATGAAATAACGCTGGAGCACACGCTGAAGTACGTCAACGGAACGACCTCGCTCACCTCCGACCTCTCCTTCATGGGCGAGCCCCTCACCGCCGAGCGGGACGTCTTCGGCTTCGAGGTGGAGCCGAACATGAACGGGTCGCTCGAACTGAAGCCGGCGCTGGAGCGAGGGCTCCGGGAAGCCGAGGACAGGACCGGCACGAACTTCACGGAGATCGAGATCGAATCGACCGACGACGTAACCTTGAACGTCTCCGCGGCGGCCGTCACGGAAAGCCAAAACCCGACCATCAACGTCTCGACGAACGAAAGTTGGGACGGCACTTTCCGCTGGGTTCACGTCGCGACGAACAACAACGGCTCCGCGATGGAGACGAACAGCGGCGACGTGCAGGTGAGCGACGACACGTCCGCCCCGACGCTCGATATCACCCAACCGACGGAGAGAGAGTTCGACGCGGGGACCGACGTAATCACCTTCAAGGCAGAGTACAGTGACACTGAGACCGGCATCGACGAGGACAGCGTCGAAGTCGAGTTCAACGGGACGGTGCAGAATCCCGGGACCTCCTTCGGTATCGTCTCATCGGTCTCCATCGGCCCGAACAGCGCGACGCTCACTACGCAGGGGCTCGCGAACAACTCGACGTACCCGTTCGCGGTGAGCGTCTCCAACGGCGCCGGTCTCCAAGCGACCGAGTCCATCGAAGTCAGTATCAACGCCACCGAGGCCGAGGACGGCGATGACGGTGACGGTGGCGGTGGCGGCGGTGGCGGCGGCGTCTTCCTCCCGCCACCCTCGGCCGGCGGCGATAACGGTCAAGGTTCGGGGACGCCTGACCGCTCCCGTGGTGCCACGGTCAAACCCACGCCCGACACCCAAGGTGCAGAGGTCTCGGTCGACGCGTCCGAGACAGGCGGGCAGTTCAACGCGGACTTCAACAACACCCCGCTGGGTGACGACAACGACGAGAGCGGTGTCGCCCTCGAGAACATCTCGGGGTCCGTCAGCGGCGCCGGCAACATCACGGTGACCAAGAGCAACAGCCCGGGCGAGGGCGTCGACCCGCTCTCCGAGAACGCGAACGACGTGCTCACGTACATCACAATCGAGGAGGACGGCGAGACGAACACGCGGGACGCGACGTTCAGGTTCAGGGTGCGCGCGGACCGCCTCGAACAGCGGGGTATCGCCCCCGAGAACGTCGCGCTCCACCGTAACGACGGCAACGGCTGGTCCCCGCTCCAGACGAGCGCGCCCACGCCGATTAACAACGGGCAGGCGTACCGCTACATCGCCCGGTCACCCGACGGCTTCTCGACGTTCGCCGTCGCGCGCCGCAACATCGACACCAGCGGCGACACGACGACGACCACCACGGAGCCGACCACGACCACCACGACTACCACCTCGGCGACTGTCGACACCACGACGCCGAGCAACGCCACGTCCGGCACCGAAGAAGGTGGCGGCTTCGGACTCGCGCCGCTGTTCATCTTCCTGCTCCTCGGCGGAGGTGGCAGTGGGGCCTACTACGCGTGGCGCCGCGGCATGCTCGACGACCTGCTCGGCGGGCCCGAGGACGAATCCGCGACGGACGAACCCGAGCCCGAGGTCGAGGAGGACGTCCCGCTCGACGAGGAGAGCGACTCCGAAGGGGTCGATCTCTTCGACGACGAGGAGTAAGCGGCCGTGAGTGACCCAGCGGTGGCCGCCCGCTCGGTCGCCCGGGTGTACACCCGGGGGTCGGGTGGGGCGCTCTCCGGGTTGCGCAGCGGGGAACGCCCCACCGTGCGGGCGCTCGACGGCGTGAGTGCGGCCGTCGAACCCGGCGAAATCGTCGCCATCGCCGGGCCGTCCGGCTCCGGGAAGTCGACGTTGTTGCATCTGCTCGCGGCGCTCGACACGCCCACTGAGGGCGTTGTCGAACTCGACGGCGTGGACACCGCGAGCAAGACGAGAGCCGAGCGCGCCCGGCTCCGCCTCGAACGCGTCGGGATGGTCTTCCAGCAGTTCCACCTGTTGCCGTCGCTCTCCGCGCGGGCGAACGTCGCGCTCCCGCTCATCGAGCTCGGAGCCGGGAAAGGGGAGCGCCGCGAGCGAGCCGAGGAACTGCTCGAACGCGTCGGCCTCAGTGACCGGGCGGGACACCACCCGAACGAGCTCTCCGGGGGCGAACAACAGCGCGTGGCCGTGGCCCGCGCGCTCGCCACCGACCCGGCGCTCGTCGTCGCGGACGAGCCGACCGGCGAACTCGACACGGAAACCGGCGCACGGGTGTTGGAACTGTTCGACGACGTGGCCGCCGAAGGGCGGGCGGTCGTGCTCGCCTCCCACGACGACGCCACCCTGAACGCGGCCGACAGAGTGCTCCGGCTCCGCGACGGACGGATCGACGATGGGTAAGCGCCGCTCGCTGGCGGGCGTCGGGGTCCGCCGCGTCGTCGGCCGATTCAAACGCGGCGACGGCGCCCGCGTGGCCGTCAGCGTCGCGGGCGTGGCCGCCGCGGTGGCGCTTGCACTCGCGGCGACGGGCATCGGCGTTGGGCTCGCCACTCAGAGCACCGTCGCCGGCGAGGGGGTCGATTACTGGGTCGTCCCCGAATCGGCGTCGGCGTCGTCGCTGGCCGTCTCCACGGGCGGGGCGCGGTTCGGCGGCGTTCACGCCGTGAACGCCGACCTGAACGCGGACCCGCGAATCGAGTACGCGACGCCTGTTTCTACGGAGGTTCTCAAAGCGGGAGGTACGTCCGGCGAGTACGTCCTCGTCGTCGGCGTCGTTCCCGAGGCGGGAATGAACGTCGCGGGCCTCCCCGCCGACCCACTGACGGAGGGTGACCTCCACTACGCGAACGGGACGTACAACGGCACGTACACCGGCGAAATGGTGCTCTCGGGGAGCGCCGCCGAGTTACTGAACGCCACCGAGGGTGCCTCGCTTTCCGTCGCCGTCCCCGGTGGCGGCCCGAAGCGCCCCTTCGGCGTGACCGCCGTCAGGGAAGGTGGCATCGAAACGGGCGCCGGTGGCGTCCCCGTTGCGCTCGTCCATCTGTCGGAACTCCAGACGCTGACCGGTACCGCGAGCGAGGATACCGCCGACCAGTTCCTCGTGGCGACCGACGACCCCGGCGTCGAGTCCACGCTCGCGGACCTCTATCCGAAATCCACCGTCGTTTCGGGCGGCGGCGATTTCGCCTCGCTCACCGACTCGACGCTCTCGTTGGCCGTCGCGCTCGCCGCCGCCCTCGTCGCGCTCATCGTGGGCACCCTCTTCGTCGCGACGACGATGGGGATGGAGCTCGCGGCCGACCGGGCACAGTTCGCGACGCTCGCGGCCATCGGCCTCTCGCGGCGCTCCCGGGGAACGGTCGTCGTCGCACAGACCCTCACCGTGACGCTCGCGGGGGGTGTGCTCGGCATCGCGCTGGGTCGGATCGCCGTCGCGGCGACGAACAGCGTTGGACAGTCGCTCATCGGGGCGGGCAACGTCGCCGCGTTCCCGCCCGCGCTGGCCGCCTACGGGCTGGTCGTAGCCGTCGTCATCGGCCTCCTCTCGGCGCCCTACCTGCTCTGGCTGAGTGACCGAAGCGACCCCCTCGAACATCTATGATACGGAAGTTCCGCGCCGTCTGTGGGCTCGCGCTCGCGACCGTGCGCCACGAGCGGACCCGGACGGTGTTGGCCGTTCTGGGTGTCGCGCTCGCCGTGTTGGCGACGACTCTCCTCGGGAGCGTCGGCTACGGCGTCGTCGAAACCGGCCAGGAGAAGTTCGACTCGTCGGGCCGGGACCTCTGGATAACGGGGGGCCCGGTCCGTATCACGCCCGGCGGCGTGGGCGGGTTCGAGAGCCAACTGGTGGGCGCCCACGGCGTCGCCGCGAACATCAGCGCTCGCGAGCGCGTTCGGAGCGCCGTCCCGCTCGCCTTCCAGACAGTGTACGCCGGGACGGACCCCGACGACGTGGAAACCTACCTTGCCGTCGGGGTTCCCGGAGCGGGCGGGAGTTCCGTGCAGGTCACCGAGGGACGGGGCTTCGCCCGGGGCGGCGGCGTCCACTATGCCGGCGGCACCTACGAGGGGAACTTCACCCACGAGGCGCTCGTCGACCCGCGAACGCGGAGTGCGCTGAACGCGAGCGTCAACGACACGCTCTACGTCGGCGGGACGGTGTTGGGTGCGAGCGACCACCCCTACGAGGTCGTAGGTGTGACCCCGACGTTCTCCCGGTTCCTGGGCGCGCCGACGGTCGTCGTCCCGCTCGCGGAGCTCCAGTCGCTCTCCGGGACCGCGAGCGCGGACCGGGCGTCGATGATAACCGTCAACCTCGTCGACGGCGCCGACTCGGAGGCCGTCGCGGCCGAGCTGGAAGAAGAGTACCCGCAGTTGGACGTGCGCACGAACCAGGAGCAACTCCAGTCCGTCGTCGCCCAGCGCGCGATGGTCGTGCTCGCCGGGGGCGCACTCGTCGTGTTGGCAGTGCTGGGCGGAGCGGCGCTCACGCTGAACCTGCTCTCCCTGCACGTCTACCAGCAGCGCCGGACGCTCGCGGCGGTCCGCGCGACGGGAGTGTCGGCACGCACGCTGGTGGGCATCGTCGCCGGACAGGGTGTCATCATCGGCGCGCTCGGCGGGGTGCTTGGGGTGGCGCTCACGCCACCGCTCGCGGCGGCGCTGAACACGGTGGCCTACGAAATCGTCGGGTTCGAGGGCCTCGTTCGGGTCCCGTCGTGGGCGCTCCTGGCCGGCGCGGCGCTCGCGCTCGGCATCGGCACGCTGAGCGCGGCCGTCTCGGGGTGGCGCGTCGCGCGGGCGGACCCCCTCGACGCGCTCCGCTGACGCGGAGGCTTTTAAGTCCAGGACGGGCGTATCGGGTGGTATGGCCTCCCGCTCCGGCAACCTCTCCGTCAACGCGCTCATCGGTGCTGTAGTTACGGTCGTGACCGCCTTCCTCCCCTTCTCGCCCGTCCTGGGCGGGGCCGTCGCTGCCTATCTCGAAGGTGGAGACCGCGACAGAGGGCTGAAAACGGGTGCCGTCTCGGGCATCATCGCTTCGGTCCCACTCGCGCTCGTCGTGCTCGTCGTGTTGTTCTTCATCCCCTTCGCTTTCGCTCTCGACCCGAGCGGCGCCGCCGGCGTCGGCGCGCTCATCGTCGTGTTCATCGTCGTCATCGCGGTCGGGCTCGTCGCCGCCTACACCGTCGGACTGAGCGCGCTCGGCGGCGTGTTGGCGATCGCGCTGCTTGAGCAGGACCGCCAGGAGAGCGACCCGGCAGAGCGTGAGAAACGAGAAGAGCGTGAGGACCCCGAGGAACACGAGGAGTAGCGTGGCCTCGCGGGCCCTCCGAAACGGACGACAACGGGACGGTTCGGCGCGCCGGGCGCTCAGTCCGTGTTCTCTACCTTTTCGCGCGCGGCCGCCACCAACAGGGGGAGGGTGATGGTCGCGTCGCCGTACACCGTCGCGTTCCGACCGGCCTTCTCGATTTTGCCCCAGGAGCGCGCCTCGTCGAGCGTGCAGCCCGAAAGACCCCCCGTCGCTTCGGGGTCCATCGTGAGCTGGACGGCGTACTCGTAGGCCTTCGGCGCCACCAGCATCGTCTGGAGCGTGAAGTTCTTCGGCACGCCCCCGCCGACCACGAGCGCGCCGGCGTGTTCGGCGTCGAAGGCCTGGTCGGTCAGATCGGACATGTCGTCAAGCGCGTCCAGCGTGAACTCCTTGGTCTGGGAGTACATCCACGCCTGCAACCCGAGCACCGAGTCCTGTATCGCCGGACAGTAGATGGGGACATCGTTCTCGTAGGCCGCGGCGGCGACGCCGGCGTCCTCGTCCACCCCTTCCGCCTCGTTCACCCGTCGGTTGGCCTTCCCGAGTTCCTCGGTGAGTCGCTGGATGCTCACGACGCCCTCGTCGTTGAGCGGCGGGAAGACCTCCTCGCGGAGGTGGCCCTCGAAGAGCGCGAAATGCTCCTGGGGGAGATAGACGTTGTAGATGCGGTCGACCTCCTCGTCGCGGAGCTGTTCGTCGTGCTCGCGCAGGTCGCCCCCCTCGGGGTGCGCGTGGCCGTGGTGGTGTTTTCCCCCCACGGCTTCGATGGTGTCGTGGGTCAGGTTCGCGCCCGTCGTGATGAGGGCGTCCACGTAGCCGTCGCGGATGAGGTCCGCGACGATGCCGCGCATCCCGCCCGGGACCATCGCACCCGCGAGCCCCATGAAGACGGAGATATCGTCGTTAGCGAGCATCTCGGCGTAGATGTCCACGGCCTCGTGGAGCGCCGCCGCGCCGATGCCCGCCTCCCCGTAGGCATCGGCCAGGTCGCCGACGCTCATGCCGCCGTGAACGCCGGTGTGACCGATCGGGTCCTCGTGGAACTCCTCGCGCTCGGGGGTCTCGTGCTCGTCCATACGGGCCAACGGGGCGAGCGGCGTTTCAACCAATCGGTAGCGGTCGCTCCGACCTGCTGTGGACGAGCCGCGGAGCCACCAACCCCGACCCGGAAGTTTCAGGCGGGTTCGCCCGCAAGGGAACGTATGAGCGAGACCGCTGCGAACGCTGACGAGGGCGGGGCGTCAAGCACGTCGCCCCGTTGGCAGTTGGTCGCCCTCGCCCTCGGCGGGTTGATTCTCCCCGGCGTCGTGAGTTACTTCCTCGACGCGGCGGGCTACGGGGTGCTCTCCGATTTCGTCTTCGTGAGCGGCTACGCCGTCGCCGTCTTCCTGGGCTGGTACGGGTGGATTCGCCCCCTCGATATCACCGGCCCTGAGTGACCCCGGGAAGAACGGAAATTTCAAGGGCGTATCGGCGTGTGGACTAGGTAATGGACGCGCTCACGCCGCTCCCCCTCATCGACGACTTCGTCCGGCAGTTCAACGTGGGACAGGTTCTTCTGGCGGTCTTCGTGCTGTCCGTTCTGGGCTCCCTCCCGCTCAAATCGATAAAACTCGTCGCGTTGAACACCATCGTCTTCGGCTTCCTCTTCATCGCGACGCCGTCCAGCATGGCCCCCTTCCAGTACCGCCTGCTGGGTATCGGCCTCGTCGTCGCCGCGCCGGTCCTCTACACCGCGAGCCGGCAGTAAGGCGATATCCGCGCGGGGGCCCCTCATCCTCCCACGGCTGTCCTCGGCCGCTCGTCCGCGGAACGTGGAACCCGTGCGACAGCCGGGTTCTCGCGGCCGAGACCTTCGTCGCACGACCGTCACCTTCGTCCACCCACGGCTGTCGCACGTGGGAGACCTCCTAATCGTCCGCGACGACCGCACCGTTCCCGAGCAACTCGTCGTAGCGCGCGCCGGTCTGTTTGAGCGTTTCCTCGGTGTAGAGCCGTTCGTGGGGAACGGGTAGGTACTCCGCGGCGAGTTCGTCGATTTTCGCGTCCACCGCCGCCGACTCGCGGCCGTGAACCATCGTGAAGAGGTTGTACGGCCAGTCCTGTTCCGGGCGGCGCGGCCGGTGATAACAGAGCGTCACGAAGGGGAGCGAACCCACGCGCTCGCCGGTCGCATCGAGTTCGTCGTCGGGCACGTCCCAGACGACCATGCAGTTCGAGTCGAAGCCCGTGACCAGATGGTTCACTACACAGCCCACGCGCTTGAGACAGCGCCGGGCCAGCAAATCCTCGATTCGCTCGATGACCGTCCCCGTCGGCACGCCGAGCGCATCGGCGATGTCCGCGTAGGGCGTCAACGAGAGCGGGAAGCCGTTCTGAATCTCCAGGAGGAGGTCGGCCTCCAGGCCGGTTAGCTCCTCCCGGGCGTCCTCGACGCGCGTCGCGTTCGCCGCGGTGCGCTCGGCGGCGCCGTCGGCGATGTCGTCGGCGTTCACCACCGGGAATTCGAGGTCGATATAGTAGTCCGTCCGCATCGGGAGGTTGAGCACCTCACACCCCGTTCGCTCGGCGATGTCGGCGAGAATCGCGGCGCGACGTTCCGGCGTGCCGGCAGTGACAACGAACCACATGTTCCACTCGTGGGCGCGGCGGTAGTTGTGGTTCACCTGGCGGTGGCCGTCGACGACCTCGGCGGCGGCATCGAACTCATCGTCGGGGACCGAAATCGCCGCCAGCGTCGAGGATCCGATGACCGGCGGGTTGAGAACCGCGCCGAAGCGGCGGTAGACGCCCCGCTCGCGGAGCCGGCGCACGCGTTGGAGCGCCTCCGACTCGCTCACGCCGATGCGTTCGCCCACCCGCCGGAACGGCCGGCGCTCGACGGGGAAGCCGCTCTGGTAGCCATCGATTAACTCGGCGTCGGCGGCGTCGAGGTCGGCCCGCCAGTCCGCGTCGTCCATTGTCCGCCTTTGGGCGGGGGCCGACCTACCCTTTTCGCTCCGGAGGTGGACCGCGTGCGACAGCCGCGGTCCCCGAAGGTGACGGTCGTGCGACGAAGGTCTCGGTCGCGCGAACGAGCGGCCGAGGACAGCCGACCGCCTCCGTGCTTCTCCGAAGGTCTCCCAGCGCGGGAGAACGTCCCGAGGGTTTTTCGATTCGTACACCTATACAGCGGGTATGAGCGCGTTGAGCGAGTACGGCGACTGGCCCCTGAAGCGGCTGATGACCGAGGTCGTCGGGAGCGGCCCGAAGTCCGCCGAGGACATGAACCGGGAGCAGGCCCGCGAGGCGATGGCCCGCATCCTCGACGGCGAGCCCGACCACACGACGCTGGGCGCCTTCTGGCTGGCGAACCGCTGGAAGCACAACACGCCCGAGGAGCTCGCGGCGTTCTCGGACGTCATCCGGGAGACGAGCGTCGAGACCGCGGCACCCGACTGCGACCCCGTCGACTGCGGCGCGAACTACGACGGGAAGGGCCGCTCCGCGCTGCTGGGCGTGGCCGCGGGCGCCGTCGCCGCCGCCGCGGGCACCCCCGTCGTGACCCACTCCGGCGACCGCGTCCCCACGCAGAAGCAGGACGCATACAAGCACGTCCTCGACGAGCTGGGCGTTCGCACGGAGCTCGACCCCGAGGCGTCGGCCGACATGGTCGACGAGACCGGCTTCGGCTTCTACTACCGCCCGAACTTCGACCCCGGCACCGAGGCGCTCGCCGAGCGCCGCGATATGCTTGGCGTCCGGTCGTACGTGAACACCGTCGAGACGCTGATGAACCCCGCCGACGCCGACGTGCATCTGGGCTCCTTCTACCACCTGGCCTTCGCCAAGCGAGTCATCGAGACGTTCGAGTTGATGGAGTCCCAGTCGGTTGACTCCGTGGTAATGTTCCAGGGGATGGAGGGGTACGACGACATCCGGCCCGGCTCAACGACGGTCGCCGTCGACCGCGGCGAGGGTGTCGAGGACTTCGAAATCAGCACCGCGGCCTACGGGATGGACGTGGAGAACGAGGACCTGCAGGTGGAGGACGTGGCCGCGGATTCGGCCGCCATCACCGAAGCGGTCCTGACGGGGGAGCGTGAGGACGGCTTTGCGGACGCGGTGGCACTCAACGCCGCCGTCCGCATCTACGCCCGCGAGGACGCCGAGGACCTGGAGGAGGGCATCGAGATGGCCCGTGAGGCCATCGAGGCGGGAGAAGCCGAGGCCGTCCTGGAGGACCTGCGGAGCTTCTGAACGGCGAGCGTCGACGGAGCGGCAACGTTTTCCGGACCGCCCGACTCACCCCAACCATGACCGTCGAAGCGACGCTACACACCAGTATGGGCGACATCGAGGTCGAGCTCTACGACGAGCGTGCTCCCACGACTGTCGCGAACTTCATCAGCCTCGCGGAGGGCGCAAACGACTACGACGAGGCCGAAGTCGGCCCCGAGGGCGGCGCGTGGAAGGACCCCGAGAGCGGCGAGAAGCGCATCGACCCCCTCTACGACGACGTCCCGTTCCACCGGATCATCGAGGGCTTCATGATTCAGGGCGGCGACCCCACCGGCACCGGCCGCGGCGGCCCCGGCTACGAGTTCGACGACGAGTTCCACGACGAACTCTCCCACGACGGCGCCGGCGTGCTCTCGATGGCCAACTCCGGCCCGAACACGAACGGCTCGCAGTTCTTCATCACCCTCGACGCCCAGCCCCACCTCGACGGCCGGCACGCGGTGTTCGGCAAGGTGACTGAGGGAATGGACGTCGTCGAGGAAATCGGCGACGTCGACACCGACGCGAACGACAAGCCCCGGGAAGAGGTTCTCCTGGAGTCCGTCGAGATTCACCGATAACGCGCTACACAGGGCGGGTATCGAAGACGAAGCGCGCACCCCCCAACTCCCCTTCTTCCAGTTCGACCGTCCAGCCGTGGGCCTCCGCGAGCGTCCTGACGATGTGGAGGCCGAACCCGGTCCCCTCGTTGGAACTGACGCCCGGTTCGAAGACGGTGTCCCGTCTGTCCGCCGGAACGCCGACGCCGCTGTCCTCGACGGCGAACCCCGAGTCCGTCGTGAGGACGCGGACGGTTTCCGCGTTGCCGTGCTCCACACTGTTGCGAAAGAGGTTCTCGAAGATTCGCCGCAGGCGCTCGGGGTCCGCGCCGACCGTCACCCCGTCCGGGGCGTCGAGGCGCGCGTCCCCCGTTTCGACGGTCGACCAGGCGCGCCGGGCACAGGCGCCGAGGTCCGTCTCAACGGCGTCCGTCACCGTGGTCCCCTCGCGGGCCGCCGTGAGCACGTCCGCCACGATGCGGTCGATGCGCTCCAGGGAACGTTCGACGGCGGGCAAGTGCTCTTCGGGGTCGGCGCCCTCCTCGCGGGCCAGCGCGAGGCGGCCCATCGCCACGGTCAGGGGGTTTCGCAGGTCGTGGCTGACCACCGAGGCGAACTCCTCTAAGCGCTCGTTTTGGGTCTCCAGGTGCCACTCGTGTTCGTTGCGCTCGGTCACGTCCCGGCCGACCCCGGCGAAGCCCAGGACCTCCTCGCCGTCGGTCAACAGGCGCCCGGTAAGCTGGAGACACACCGTGTCCTCGCCGGTCTCGACGCGCGCCTCCACGACCGTCTCGCCTGTCTCGAACGCCTCCGCGACGGCCGCGCGCACCCGCTCGGTGTCCTCGGGATGGAAGAACTCCTCGGGGCGCATTCCCCGGAGTTCGTCGTCGTCGTCCATGCCCGTCAGGTCGTTGAGCCGCTGGTTCCAGTGGACGAGGCGGGCGTCCGCATCGTACACGTAGAACACGTCGTCGAGCGCGTCCAGCGAGCGTTCGACGAGGCGCCGGTCCACTGGTGACATCTGCCTAAGAGAGGGAATCCCACACCAAGAACATAGCGGGGCCGAAAAGGCTGTATCCGCCCCGGTTGAAGGCCGTCTGTGTTCCCGTGGCCGGTGCGGCGGGTCGTAATTCCGCCGGACGTGCGAGGCGACCTCGACAGCCACGTCGTCGGCGAGTTCCCCGACGAGGCCGGCGGCTTCCTCGCCTGCGAGCGTCGCGGCGACCGCCTCCGCGCCACCCGTCACGTCCCCCTCCTGAACGGGTCGGAGACGCCCCGCCGTCGCTTCGAGACGGTCATCGACGAGCGGGCCCCCCCGCCACCGCGGGTGTTCTATCACTCACACACCAGCGCCAGTTCGCCGTCGGGGCTCACCCGAATCGACGAGCGCTCGATTCCGGAGCCCTTCGCCCTCGTCGTGTTCGCACCCCACGGACGGCCGCTGAGTTACCGGCTGTTCAAGCGGGGGCTCCTCCAGTGGCGCGAGCACCCAGTCGAGGACGGCGAGGGCGCGCGGTTGGAACGCATTCGGTAAACCCCGGGCGCTGTGTTCCGCGGCGGACCCTTATATTGTATAAACAGTACGTACGCGACAGTGTATTCAATACACGTACTGTCGTTGCACGAGTAAATATACAAATACAGGACAAACCTTTTCAGTAGTAGATAGTCTTTCAGATATGTCCGCAATATGCGCCCGAAAGAACCCCAATCGAGTTCAGAAGTAGACAAACGAAGTTCGTTTTTGGCTATCGAGTCGCGGAGGGTAGCATGAGCGTCATCATCTACGGGTTGGCCGCCGTCATCGTCTCGATGATGGCCATCGGCTTCTGGGTCTCCCGGAAGGTCAAAGGCGACAGCATCAACTACATCGTCGCCGGCCGGGGACTCATACTGCCGCTGGCCGCGGCGACGCTGATGGCCCAGTCGCTCGACTCGAACGCCACGCTGGGGAACACCGACCTCGTGGCGTCCGCCGGCTTCTGGGCCGGCGCGGCGCTTCCTATCGGGTTGGCGCTCTGTCTGTTCCTCACCGGGCTCTTCTTCGCCAAGCCGATGAACCGGATGAACCTCACCACGCTCCCCGACTTCTTCCGCCGGAAGTACGGGCGCGCCGCCGAAATCGTCGCGAGTTTCATCATGTCCGTCGCGTACGCCTTCCTGCTCGCGGGGAACCTCGTCGCCGGGGGGTACCTCTTCCAGACGTTCGTGGGCACGAGCTTCGAGCTCGGCGTCTTCATCATCGCCGGGCTGGTGCTCGCGTACACCGTCGCCGGGGGACTCTTCGCGGTCGCCTACACCGACGTGATTCAGGCCGGCGTCGCGTTCGTCGGCTCGGTGGCACTCATCGTCTTCGTCGCCACGCAGTACGGCTTCACCATCCCGCAGGGGATGGGACCGAGCAACCTCGGCCAGCTCACCGACCCGGGCCAGGGCGCCTTCATCAACCTCGCGACCATCGTCGCGCTCGGCCTGGGTGACATCGTCGCTATCGACTTCATGGAGCGGGTCTTCGCGGCGAAAGACCCCGAAACCGCACAGAAAGCCTGCTTTATCGGCTCCGCGGGCACGCTCGTCATCGGGATTCCGTTCTCGATTGTCGCGCTCTCCGCGAACCCGATCCTGAACTCTCTCGGTGTGCAGGCCGGCGACCAAGCCGTCCTCTACGCGCTGTTGCAAAACGCCGTCCCGCCGTGGCTCGCGGCGCTCGTTCTGGCGGGTATCGTCGCCGCCTCCTTCTCAACGAGCGACGGGGCCATCCTGGGGACCTCCTCGGTCCTCGCCCGGAACGTCGGCGGCATCCGGGTCGACGAGAGCGCGAGCCCCGAGGAACGCGAGGAAGGGGACGTCGACGGGCTGTTCGGCAACGAGAGCGACAAACTGCTCACCGTCACCCGCCTGATGTCCGTCCCCATCACCCTGCTCGGTATCTTCTTCGCCATCCAGGTCTCCGCGACCGGGATGTTGCTCGTGCTCGCCTTCGACATCATGCTCGCGGGCGCGCTCGTCCCCCTCGTGATGGGCCTCTACTGGTCCGACATGGCGAACACGCCCGCGGCGCTGGCCTCGATGCTCTCAGGGTCATTCGTCCGGTTGGTCCTGTTCGCGCTGGTGCCGACGACGTACGCCTACCAGAACACCCTGCTCTACATCCCCAACGACATCTTCACGGCGTCCTTCGACGGGCTCCCTACCTTCATCGCGGCCGGCGTGAGCCTCGTCACCTTCGTCGCCGTCGCCTACGCCACCAAGGACTCCTACGACGCGCGCACCCTCGACCGCGAGGGCCGGCGCACCGTGGTCGCGGGCGGCGAGGACGAGTAGCCGAGACGCGTTCGTTTTCTATACCCGTTTATATATTTTTGAACCCGCACCTAGACGTTTATACGCACGACAGACAGTGTGTTATTCGTCCGTATGATTCCGTTCAGTCAATTTGTGGAGGATGAGAGATGAAGGGCGACGACCTCCGGATGCGCCGGAAGGCCCAGCAGTTGGGCTCCTCGACGCTCGCCGTGACCGTGCCGGCGGAGTGGGCGCACCGCCACGACCTCTCGAAGGGCGACGAGCTCGTCGTCCAGCGCGACGAGAACGGCAGCTCCCTCCTTGTCACCCCGGACGAACCGACTCGCGAGAACGCCGAGACGACCATCAACGCCGACGCGATGAGCGCGGACGCCCTCTCGCGGGCCGTCGTCACCCAGTACGTCCTCGGGCGGGGGCTCGTCCGCATCGAGTCCGAAACGGCGCTCGAACCGGCCCACTACGACGCCGTCCTCGACGCCGAGCGCCGCCTGATGGGCCTCGGCGTGGTCGAGGAGTCCCCGGACCACGTCACCGTCCGGTGTTCGGTGGCGCCCGACGACTTCGAGCTCCCCACGCTCCTGGGACGGTTGGGCCGCACGGAGGCCACCATCCGCTCGAACGCGGTCGAGGCGCTTCTCGAAGGCGACACGGCGGCCGCCGAGCGGGCGCGCAACCGGAGCCCACAGTTGGAGAAGCTGTTCTTCCTCTTTCTCAGACTGGTGTTCACGACCTACCGGAATCCCCGGCTCAACCGGACCGTGGGGGTCGGAACGGGCTTTCCCCTCATCGGCTACCGCTCCGCTGCACAGGACGTCTCCCTGATGGCCGGCATCGCCGACGACATCGCGGCCATCGTCGCCGAGCGAGGAACCGACCCGCTCGAAGGCGAGGCCGCCGCGGGCGTCGAGGCGGTCCACGCGGCGCTCGACGAGGCCGCCGCAGGCGCGCGGGAGGCCGTCATCGACCCCGACTACGAGCGGGTCGTCGAGGCCCGCTCGCGTCTGGACCAGGTGGACGAGCGCGCCGAAGCGGCGATTGAACACCTCGAAGCCGAGCGCCCCGAACCGCTGTTCGTCCTCCACCGCGCACACGTCCTCTTCGAGCGGAGCGCGCGCCACGCCGACGACACCCTCGACGTGGCGACCCACCTCGCCTTCCGGGAGAGCCACGACGTCGTCACCCAGGACGGAAATTAAGGTGTTTTAGGACACCCCAACAGTACTGACGTGTACTTGTTGGGGGGAAGAAATGGAACATCACCCAAGAAAGGTTTTAGTGTATTCTCGGAGTCCGAACTGATAGAGCAAGAAAGAGTACGAACGTACTCGAAATTGCGACAGAAAGAGACAAACAAATACATGACCGACGAGAAATCCGGCGAAGACATCTACGGCGACGCGCACAAGGAAGCGAACGAACCCATCTTCAGCGGCATCCCCACCTTCCTCAAACTTCCCCAGGTCGAGCGCGACCAGTTAGAGGAGGAGGACGTTGACATCGGCATCGTGGGCGCCCCGCTCGACACGGCGACGACCATCCGCCCGGGCACCCGCTACGGCCCGCGGGCCGTGCGCGCGGCCTCAACGGTTCCATCGCCCCCCTACGAGCACTTCAACATCGAGACCGGCATCGACCCCTTCGACTCCTTCAAGGTCGCGGACACCGGCGACGCGGCGGTCTCACCGGGCGACACCCGCGGCAGCCAGCTGAACATCGAGGACGCCGTCTACGAGATCAGCGAGCAGGCGACGCCCATCGTCATCGGCGGCGACCACTCCATCTCGTACCCGGACATCAAGGGCTGGGCCGAGGCCAACGACTACGACGACATCGGCCTCATCCACTTCGACTGTCACGCCGACACGGGCGACGAGGGGCTCACCGGCTTCGAGTACGACCACGGCGCGTGGGTCAAACGGGTCTACGACGACGACCTGATGGCCGGCGAGAACTACACGCTCATCGGTCCGCGCGGGTTCTGGCCGGGCCCCGACACCTACGAGGAGATGCGCGAGGCCGGCATGAAGTGGTACACCTCGATGCAGGTCGGGAACATGGACCTGGACGACATCGTGAAGGACGCCGTCCAGCGTGCGACCGACGGGACCGACGCGGTGTGGGTCTCCTTCGACGTAGACGTGATGGAGCCCGCCTACGCGCCGGGCACCGGCGAGCCCGAACCGGGCGGACTCATCCCCCGGGAGGCCATCTACATGGTCCGCGAGGTCGTGAAGGCGCTCGAACCCGACGAGTTCGGCTTCGACGTGGTCGAGGTCTCGCCGGCATACGACGCCAGCGACAGCAACTCCTACAACGGCGGGGTCACCAGCGGCCTCGCCAACCGGCTCATCATCGAGGTGATGGGGAGCATGGCCCTCGCGGAGAAGGGCCTCGAAGAGGGCTCGCCCATCGAGCCCAAGGAGTCGCTCGGTCCGAGCGAGGAGGCCGAGGCGCCGGCGGACGACTGAAGCGGCGAGACGCGACGGCTTCCCCTGTTTTTAACCTTCTTTGCCGAATCGTGAGAGAGGATGTCGGACGCCGACGACGACGAGTTCGCGGAGTTACGCGCGGAGGAGGGGAACGCCATTCTCCGGCTGTTCGGGGAGTACGGGCGGGAACAGCTCCCGCAGTTCGTCGTCGGTGGGGTCGCGAGCGTGCTCCAGATGTCGATGGAGCTCGTCCCGGCCTTCGTGCTCTCCGTGGCCATCGACTCGCTGTTCTTCGACACCACCGTCTTCTCGTTGCCCTTCGTGCCCGGCGCGTGGCTCCCCGACGCGAAGCCCGAGCAGTTCCTCCTCGCGACTGCGATTATCGGGGCCGCGTACGCCTGTAACTCCGTCTTCGGGTGGTTGAACAGCTACATGTGGAACAACTTCGCCCAACACTTCCAACACGAGGCCCGCGTCGACACGTACGACGCGCTCCAGCGCCGTTCCACGGACTTCTTCGACAACAAGCAGACGGGCGAGGTCATGTCCATTCTGAACAACGACGTGAACCAACTGGAGAGCTTCCTCACCAACAACCTGAACACGTTCATCGTCATCGTCGTCCGGGTCGGCGGGATGGGCGCCGTGATGTTGCTCATCAACTGGCGGCTGGCGCTCATCCCCGTCGCCGCAATCCCCCTGTTGGCGCTGGTGAGCTACTACTTCGTCAACGCCATCCACCCGAAATACCAGGACGTGCGCTCCTCGGTCGGCGCGCTGAACTCCAGGCTGGAGAACAACATCGGCGGCATCGAGACGGTGAAGGCCTACACGACCGAGCGCTTCGAGACCGGGCGCGTGCGGGACGCCTCCGGCGACTACCTCGACGCGCAGTGGGACGCCATTACCACCCGGATTCTCTTCTTCCCGACGCTCCAGGCCGTGACGGCGGCGGGCTACGTCGCCGTCTTCGGTGTCGGCGGCTGGTGGGTCGTCACCGGCAGTCCGCCCCACCCCTTCTTTACGGGGACGCTCACGGCGGGGAACCTCGTGCTCTTTTTGAACTACTCGCGGCGCTTCGTCTACCCGATGCGCCAGTTCGGCGAGATCCTCAACGGCTACCAGTACGCCGAGGCCGCCGGCGAGCGCATCGTCGGCCTCCTCGACTCCGACCCCAGAATGAGCGCCGACGAGGCGAAGGCCGATTTGGAGCGTATCGAGGGGCGTATCGAGTACGAGGACGTCTCTTTCGCCTACAAGGACGACGAGGGCGAGCCGGAGGAGGAGGTGTTACACGGCGTCTCCTTCGCGGCCGACCCCGGCGACTACGTCGGGCTCGTCGGGCCCACCGGCGCGGGCAAGTCCACGATGATGAAGCTCCTGCTCCGCTTCTATGACCCCGACTCGGGGACCATCAGGGTCGACGGCTACGACACCCGCGAGGTCAGTCTGCGGAGTTTGCGGGAGCACATCGGCTACATCGGACAGGACCCCTACCTGTTCTACGGGTCGGTCACCGAGAACATCGCCTACGGCCTGCAGGTGGGCGCGGGCGGCGACGTCTCCGAGGCCGACGTGCGGGAAGCCGCGGAGACCGCGGGCGCCGCGGACTTCATCGACGACCTGCCGGACGGATACGACACGATGGTCGGGGAACGCGGTGTCAAACTCTCGGGCGGGCAACGACAGCGTGTCTCCATTGCCAGAGCGGTCCTCCGCGACCCGGACGTGCTCGTCCTCGACGAAGCCACCAGTCATGTGGACAACGAGACGGAGATGGTCATCCAGCGCAACCTGGAGAGCCTCATCGCCGACCGAACGACCTTCGCCATCGCACACCGCCTCTCCACCGTCCGGGACGCCGATACAGTGCTCGTGATGGACGACGGCGAAATCGTCGAGCGGGGCACCCACGACGACCTCATCGGCGAGGGCGGCCTCTACGCCGACCTCTGGGGTGTCCAGGTCGGACGGGCTCCAGAAGCGTGACCCCAGGGAGTCGAAAGGTTGAGGCGCACAACACGGTTTAAATTAGGCATGAGTTGGCGTCCGGGAGAGCGGGACGGCACGCCGACGAACGTCGTTCTCGTCACCGTCAACTCCCTCCGCGCCGACGCCGTCGGCTATCACGACGCCGAGATAGACAGCGACATCGAATCCCGGCTGGCGGCGCTCGGCTACCGCTGATGGTCCGGGCGCTCCTCCGTGCCCTGGTCGACGGCATGAACGCCGTTCGCCTGCGGCGCTTCTTCCTCGTCGGCCTGTTCGCCTCCGGCGTCCAGACCCTCCTGTTGTGGGTGCTCGTCGAGCACGTGGGACTCCACCGGCTGGTGGCGGCGACCGTCTCCATCGAGTGCACCATCGTTTTGCAGTTCTTCCTCAACAACGCGTGGACGTTCCGCGAGTCCAGACGGACCGGGCGGCGCGAACTCGTGGCGGGGCTCGTCCGGACGAACCTCGTGCGCGGGACCGCCATCCCCATCCAGTTGGGCGTGCTCGAAGCGCTCGTCGTGTTCGGCGGGGCCTCCCTCGTCGTCGCGAACGCGGGCGCCATCGCCATCAGCGGCGTGTATCGCTACGCGCTGGACACCCACTGGACGTGGGGCTAACCGATAGCGGCAAGGGGCCCCACGCCTAGCCCGACGTATGGCCGCAGACGAGGAAGCAAAGGTCGACCCGGCGGATGTCGGCGAGGCCGACGCCCCGCCCGTCGAGGAACAGCCGTACAAGGTGATTTTCGAGGCGAACAAATGCATCGGCGCGGGCAAGTGCGCGGAGGTCTCCGCGAACTGGACGATGGACATCGAGACGGGGCTCGCCCGCCCCGGGGCCTACTTCTTCGGCGAGGAGGACTTAGAGCACAACGTCCGCGCCGCCGAGGTCTGCCCGGCGAAGAAGGAGAAGGGCGTCATCCACGTCGTGGACCGCCGGACGGGCGAGGAGATCGCGCCGGACCCCGAGGGCGACGGCACGCTCTCCGTGGATTGGTGAACCCGTAACTGACTTCCCGCCCTCGGCGGTAGGGGGGAACGCGCGGGGGTGGCCGAGCGGCCCAAGGCGGCGGGCTTAAGACCCGCTGGGGCAGCCCATCGCGGGTTCGAATCCCGTCCCCCGCACTCGCTGCGCTCGGCAAGGTCCCGTCCCCCGCAGTATCTTTGATACGAGGAGGACGGATTCGAAACTGACGCAGAGAAAGCCGAAGGCGCTTTTATCGCGCAGGCCCTTTCGGAGATAATGACAGCGACAGACGCCTTCGAGGCCCACGAGGCCTTCGAAGCAGTAGCGGAAGACGCCTTCGAGGTCGTCGAGGCGGACTTCGAGGCCACCGTCCACGTCGACGCCGGCGAGCGCCGCATCGTCTGCGACGTCCCGACCCTCGACGCCGTCGTCGAGGGCGAGACCGTCGGCGACTCTCTCGAAGCGGGATGGTTCGACACGCTCGCACGCCGACTCGAACACCCGGGCGGCGTCACGCGCGGACCAGCGCCCGAGTTGGCGAGCATCGAGGAGGTCGAAGGGACTGTGACAGTGTGGATGCACCAGTCGGGTGGACTGGCTCCCGCGGAGGATGCGCTCGCGGCCGTGAACTTCGTCGAAGGAACATGGTTCGAGGGCATCGTGCCGGGGTACGACTACCGGGAGGACGTGGCGGCGATGCGCAACCGTGCCACCGAGACGGGTGGCGGCGAGCCGACGCCGCTGTAGGCGGTGGATGCCGCCACCGGAAAAAGGGTGGCGGCGAGCCGACGCCCCTCTAACGGGAACGTCCGCCGCGGACCGATAGGCCGAAACGGTCCGACCGCCAAGGTACCCTATGGCACTCGCCTCCCTCGTCGTTCTGGGAGTTCTCGCGACGGCGCACGTTCTCATCGCCGCGCTGGTCGTCCGCCTGCTCCGGGTGCAACTGTCGACCTCGTGGGCTCCGTACGTGTACGCCGTGATTCTGGTCCCTCTCGTCTACACGGCGACGACGTTGCTCGTGTTGGGCGCGCTTGGCGTCGGTGACGGGGTAAACCTCGGCCGCGGGACGCTACTCGTCTCGCTGTTCGGGTTGCCCCTCGCGCTGGGCATCGCCTTCGACGTGTTCTGGATGCCCGCGCCCGAGGACGTCGAACTCCCCGCGGAACTGGAGTAACGCGAGCGCCGAGAGCGTCGGGAACGCCGCAAGCGTCGGCACGAGGAGTTCCCAGAGGTTGAGAAGCCCTACCGGACCGAGCAGGACGGTTCCCAGAAGCGACACAACCAGCGTCGGGGCCGTTCCACCGATTCCCGTGAACGCGAACGCGGCGTCCGCGGCGTCGAGGACAAGCGCGCCCGCGAACAGCGTCCGGGGGGAGGCCGCCGCCGTCCGGACCCGCTCGGGGGGTTCGAAGGCCGGGTCGAACCCGTCGGGGAAGAAATCGGGGAGCCGAATCGGCGGGAGCGTGATGCGAAAGCGGCGCTCGTCGCCCGTCCCCGAACGCTCCTCTCGGTCGTCAGCCATGCTCGGCGCGCCGGAGGACGTTCACGACTTCCTCACAGACGACCTCGGGCGGTTGGCTCGCGTCGACCCGGACGAAGCGCTCGGGTTCGGCCTCGATGAGTTGCTCGTAGCGTTCCTGGACTCGTTCGAGGAACTCGACCTGTTCGAACTTGTTCGTCGCGCCGCTCCGGGCGGCGGCGGTCTCGGGGTCGATGTCGAGGTATATCGTCCGGTCCGGTGGGCGCGTGAACGGTCGGTGAACGTCCTTCAGGTATTCGACCGGGTCGTCGAGGCGCTCCGCGAGCGCGACCGACTGGTAGGCGTACCGGGAGTCGGAGTAGCGGTCAGAAACCACCAGCCCCGCCTCCAGGCCGGGGCGGACCACGCGGGAGAGGTGGTCGGCATGGTCGGCGACGTACAGAAAGCACTCGGCCATCGGGTCGGCGTCGTCGTCGCGGACGGAGCGGAGTACCGCCTCGCCGTACCACGATTCTGTCGGTTCGCGGGTGAACGTCGCGTCGGGGAACTCCCCGCGGAGCGCCTCCACGACGGTGGTCTTCCCGCTCCCGTCGAGGCCCTCCAGCGTGACCAGCATACCCCCGACTCGGCCGGGGGCGCCAAAGTATCCACCGTCGTGTTCGTGTCCCGCTCGGACGGCCGGGCTTCCGGGAGGTACCTTCTTGATGGTCGCGCGCCAATATCGGTTCATGGACGTACTCGTTGTCGGCGGAACCGGGTTCATCGGGACGCATCTCTGCCGGGAACTGGACGAGCGGGGCCACGAGGTGACCGCGCTCTCGCGGAACCCCGACGGGGAGGGCCTCCCCTCGGGGGTGGAGACAGCGATGGGCGACGTGACCTCCTACGACTCCATCCGGGACGCCTTCGAGGGGCAGGACGCCGCGGTGAACCTGGTGGCTCTCTCGCCGCTGTTCAAACCGAAGGGCGGCAACAGCAAGCACTTCGAGGTCCACCGCGACGGCACCGAGAACGTCGTGCGCGCCTGCGAGGACGCCGGCGTGTCCCGGCTGACCCACATGAGCGCGATGGACGCGGACCCGAACGCCGACACCGCCTACCTCCGCTCGAAGGGTGAGGCCGAGAACACCGTGAAGGACGCCGACCTCGATTGGTGTGTGTTCCAACCCTCCGTCGTCTTCGGCGAGGGCGGGGAGTTCGTCTCCTTCACCAAGCGACTGAAGGGCATCTTCGCGCCAGGGCTTCCGATATATCCGCTACCGGGCGGGGGGAAGACCCGCTTCCAGCCCATCTGGGTCGGTGACCTGGTGCCGATGCTCGCGGACAGCCTGGAAGGGGACGAACACGTCGGGCAAGTGTACGAGATCGGCGGGCCCGAGACCCTGACGCTCGCGGAGGTCGCGCGGCTTTCCTTCAAGGCCGAAGGGAAGTCCATCACCATCGTCGGGTTGCCGATGGCGCTCGCGGGCATCGGCCTCTCGGTGATGGGGAAGGTGCCCGGAATCCCGATGGGGGCCGACCAGTACCGCTCGCTGAAAATGGACAACACGACGGCCGACAACGACGTTGAGGCCTTCGGCGTCGACGAATCCGAACTGCGGACCCTCAGTGCATACCTCGGCGTCGCCGACACCTAAGATACGCAACGGTATTTGAAAGGAGCGGCGAGCGCGCCTCTCGTGGGGCGTAATAGGTGTTCCCTCCACGTTTGAGGTACCCCACCGCAAAACTTATGCGGCTCTTCGTTCTGATTTCTGTCCAACGCACCAATGAAACTCGCGATGGTGGGGTTCGGCCAAGCGGGTGGGAAGATACTCGATAAGTTCATCGAGTACGACCAGAAACACGACGCCGGCATCGTGCGGGCCGCCGTCGCCGTCAACACCGCGAAAGCCGACCTGATGGGCCTCGAACACGTACCGGAGGAGAACCGCGTCCTCATCGGGCAGGCGCGGGTGAAGGGCCACGGTGTCGGGGCGGACAACGAGCTCGGCGCGGAGATCGCCGAGGAGGACCGGGACGAAGTGATGGGCGCCATCGACAACATCCCGGTCCACGAGGTGGACGCGTTCCTCGTCATCGCCGGCCTCGGGGGGGGAACCGGCTCCGGGGGCGCGCCCGTCCTCGCGCGCCAGCTCAAGCGCATCTACACCGAGCCGGTGTACGGTCTCGGCATTCTGCCGGGCTCCGACGAGGGGGGTATCTACACCCTCAACGCCGCGCGCTCCTTCCAGACGTTCGTCCGCGAGACGGACAACCTGCTGGTGTTCGACAACGACGCGTGGCGCCAGTCCGGCGAGTCGATGCAGGGGGGGTACGACGAGATAAACGACGAGATCGTCACCCGCTTCGGCATCCTCTTCGGCGCCGGCGAAGTCAAGGAGGGCGCTGAGGTCGCGGAGTCCGTCGTGGACTCCTCGGAGATCATCAACACGCTCGCCGGCGGCGGCGTCTCGACGATCGGGTACGCCGCCGAGTCCGTCGCGGACGAAACCAGCGGGGGCGGGTTCCTCTCGAAGCTCACCGGCGGCGACGACGACCAGCCCCAGGACAGTTCGACGACCACGAACCGGATTTCGAGCCTCGTCCGGAAGGCGGCGCTCGGTCGGCTGACGCTCCCCTGTGAGATCGAAGGGGTCGAGCGCGCGCTTCTGGTTACGGCGGGCCCCTCCGCGTTCCTCAACCGGAAAGGCATCGAGCGCGGGCGGAAGTGGCTCGAAGAGCAGACCGGTTCGATGGAAGTTCGCGGTGGGGACTACCCTGTGCAGGGCTCCTCGCAGGTCGCCTCGGTGGTGCTCCTCTCGGGCGTGACCAACGCCCCACGCATCAAGGAGCTCCAGCAGGTGGCCATCGAGGCCCAGGAGAACATCGACGACATCAGGGACCAAAGCGAAGACAATTTGCAGGAGTTGGTCGAAGACGACGAAGATGAACTCGAATCGCTCTTCTAAGATCGGATTGGCCCTCCTGTGCGCGCTGTTCCTCGCCGTTTCCCCCGCCGCCGCGGTCTCGACGGGCGCGAGCGGGGTCCCCGACAGCGCCCAGGTCGGCGATCAGGTCACAGCGACGTACACGTTCGAGGAACTGTACGACCAGTACGACCAGTGGAGCCTCGACGGCGAAACCCAACTGGAACAGGCGACCTGGACCGTCAGCCTCTACGACCAGACGGGTTCGCGCATCGCGCGGAACACCTACAACGGTGCGGCGTTCAACCAGAGCGTCGCGGCCGAGAACGACGTCAACCGCATCGAAGTGGAGGTGACCGGCACCGTCCCGTCGGTCTCGAACTTCAGCTACGAGCCGGCCCAGCAGTTCACCCTCGCCTCGTTCACCCAGACGCAGACGGGCGGGGCGAGCGCCCCGCTGGCCGGGGACGAGGTGCGCCATTACACCGACGCGAGCCAGAACGCGCGTGACGCCATCGACGCGGCCTCCGGGGCCGTCGACGGGTCGGGCTCCGAGGAAGCGGCGGACCTGCTGAACAGCGCCGTCTCCGCGTACAACGCCGGGAACTTCGACAACGCCGTCGACCTCGCCGAACAGGCCCAGAACAACGCCGAATCGGCCCAGCAGTCCCAACAGACGACCCAACTGCTCCTCTACGCCGGTGTCGGAATCGTTGTGTTGCTCCTCATCGGCGCCGGTGTCTACTGGTTCCTCTCGAACCGAGACACCAACGACCCGCTGAGCTAGTGCGAGTCGTCGTCCCCTTCGACGCCGCGGCGCCGAAAACCCGCCTCTCGGGTGTTTTGGACTCCGACGAGCGGGACGACTTCGCGCGGGTGATGCTCGACGACGTGTTGGGGGCCGTCCGGGAGGCCGGGCACACCCCCGAAGTGCTCTCGACGGAGCCCCTCGATTTCGGTCCTGTGCGCGTCGACGAGCGCCCGCTCTCCGAGGCCGTAAACGCCGTCCTCGCGGAGCGTGGGGGCGAGCAAACGGCCGTCGTGATGGCCGACCTGGCGCTCGTCACCGCCGAGACGGTCGAACGGCTGGTGAACACCGAGGGGGACGTCGTTATCGCGCCCGGCCGAGGGGGCGGGACGAACGCCCTCCTGGTCCGCCATCCCGAATTCGAGACCGACTACCACGGCGTCTCCTGTCGGGACCACCGGCGTATCGCCCGCAACATCGGCGCGGACGTCCGCGAGTGTGACTCCTTCCGGCTGGCGACGGACGTCGACGAGCCCGCGGACCTGGTCGAACTCCTGCTCCACGGGGAAGGTGAGTCGGCCGGGTGGCTCCGCGAGCGGGGCTTCGAGTTGGACGCCGGCGACGGGCGGGTGGGTGTACGCCGGGACTAATCGCCGTTCGCCTGCCAGTACTGGAGGACGCCGATGAGCGCGTAGAGAAGGCCGAGCGCGGCGAAAACCCAATTCTCCGAGAGCGCTCCGGCCCCCGACTGGAGGAACCCGACAGCGACCATCGCAACCCCAAGGACGCGTCGCTTGGTTTCGTCGTCCACAGCCGGGGATTCGGGCGCGCCGGCTTAACTCCTGCCGCGAGGGGCAGGCTTTTGACCGGGGAGCGTTGACCTATCCGCGATGATACCCGGCGCCGACGAGTACGGCATCGACCTCGCCGTCCGTGAGGCCGACATCGACTCCCTCCTCGACACTACGCCCGACGACGTGTCGGCGGCGCCGGCGCTGACGTTCGCGCGAAACGTCTTCGTTCCGCTCACGACGGCCTGCCGGTACACCTGTACGTACTGTACGTATTACGACCCGCCGGGGCAGGCGTCGCTGTTGAAGCCGGACGAGATCCGGGACATCGTCCGGATGGGCGCCCGTGCGGGGTGTACGGAGGCGCTCTTCACGTTCGGCGACGACCCCGACGAGCGCTACGAGCGCATCCACCGGGAACTGGAGGAGATGGGCCACGACTCCATTCACTCCTACCTGCGGGAGATGTGTGAGTTGACCCTCGAGGAGGGCCTCCTACCGCACTCGAACCCGGGCGACCAGACTTACGAGCAGATGGCCGAGGTCGCGGACGTGAACGCGAGCATGGGCGTGATGCTCGAAACGACCGCGGATTTGAAAGCCCACGGCGGCCCGCGCTCGAAGACGCCCGGCCAGCGGCTGAACACCCTCCGGAACGCGGGCGAGTTGGGGGTTCCCTTCACCACCGGTATCCTCGTCGGCATCGGCGAGGACTGGGAGGACAGAGCCGAGTCGCTGTTGGCGATTCGGGAACTCCACGAGCGTTACGGCCACATTCAGGAAGTGATAATCCAGCCGGTCGTGGAGAACGAACGCTGGGGGAACGGCGAACCCGACCTGGAGACGATGCGCCGCGTGACCGCGATGGCCCGCTCGTGTCTGCCCGAGGAGGTCTCAGTCCAGTCGCCGCCGAACCTGGCGCCCGTGAAGGAACTGCTGGACTGTGGCATCGACGATTTGGGGGGTGTGTCGCCGGTGACGGACGACCACATCAATCCCGAGCACAAGTGGCCCGCGCTGCAGGAACTCCGCGAGGTGGCCGACCACGGCGGCGTCCCGCTCCGCGAGCGGCTCCCCACCTACGAGCGCTTCCTCCCCGACTCGGGGGTCGAAAACGACTGGGTGTCCGAACCCGTCGGCGACGCGCTCCGCGCCGAGGGCGAGGCGGGCGAGCGCTACCGGCGGGTCCGCGGCGGGCGTCCGGTGTAGCGGCCCCTTTTGCTCCTATCTCGGATTCGGCTGTTTCAGGGCCTCAGACCCGCGGGAGCGTAGTGGAAGGGTTTAACCGGGTCGGGGCGTCACCAACGAACACGCCGTTGCGGACAGCGCGGTGGGCAACCCGTGAGCGAGGGCACGTTCTGCGGGGAAGACCGCCTTGACGTGCCTCCACGACTAGGGTCGCACATCCCCGTGCTGTCCCGGGGCCACATACGATGTACGGGACGGAAACACACACCGACGTTACGACGCCATGAGCAGGAACACCGTCGAGGAGCACAAGAAGGAAAAGCACCCCCTCGATGTGGTCGAGGATCTGAAGGAGTACGCCGCGGAGGGCCTCTCCTTCGAGGAGATAGAGGAGCGCGCCGGCGGCGGCGAGTGGGAGCGCCTGAAGTGGGCGGGTATGTACACCCACGGCCGCCAGGACGGCTACTTCATGATGCGGACCAAAGTGCCGGGCGGCTATCTCACGCCCGAGCAGGCCGAGGTCATCGGCGAGGTCGCCGACGAGTACGCCACCGCGCCCGAGGAGTACGGCGGCGAGGAGCAAAACGACCTCTGGGGCGACGCGTACATGGACATCACGACCCGCCAGGACATCCAGGAACACTGGATCGAGGTCGAGGACGTCCCCGAAATCTGGCGGAAGTACGACGAGGTCGGCCTGACCACGATTCAGGGCTGTGGCGACTCCGCGCGGAACGTGTTGGGTTGTCCGGCCGCCGGTCTCGACGACCACGAACACTTCAACGCCCAGCCGGTCATCGACGCCGTCTCCGACTTCTTCACCAACAACCGGGAGTACGCGAACCTCCCGCGGAAGTACAAGATGACCATCACCGGCTGTGCCGACGACTGCGCGCAGTCCCAAATCAACGACGTGGGGCTCACTCCCGCACAGAAGGAGTTCGACGGGGAGCAGTACTACGGCTTCCACGCCAAGGTTGGCGGGGGCCTCTCGGACGGCCCGCGGATGGCCTCCGATCTGGATATCTTCATCCGGCCCGAGGACACCGTCGAGTTCTGTCGCGCCGTCGCGCAAACCTTCAAGGAGATCGGCGACCGGCACAACCGCGGCGTCTGTCGGATGCGCTACCTCGTCCAGCAGATGGGCGTGGAGAAGTTCGAGGAAGCCGTCCGCGAGCGGAGTTCGGTGGACTTCCCGAACCGTGGAACGGACCTCACGCAGGGCTATCAGGGTGACCACGTCGGCGTCCACGACCAGAAACAGGACGGTTTGCAGTACGTCGGCTTCAACGTCGTCGCGGGCCGCATCGGGGGCAGCGAGTTCGCCGAAGCCGCCCGGGCCGCCAAGAAGTACGGGACGGAGGACGCCTCCGTCCGGCTGGCGACGGACCAGAACTTCCTCATCACGCACGTCCCCGAGGAGAACGTCGAGGACTTGCTGGCCGAGGACTTCGCGGAGGACTACCAGCCCGACCCCGGCCCCTTCGCCCGCGGTGCGGTGGGCTGTACGGGCTCGGAGTTCTGCAACTACGGCATCATCGAGACCAAAAACCGCGTGAAGCGCTGGGCCCGCGAGCTCGACGAGCGCATCGACACGCCCGACGACCTGGACGTGGTGCGCATGCACATGTCCGGCTGTTCGGCGTCCTGCGCCCAACCCCAAATCGCGGACATCGGCTTCCGCGGGGAAACTGTCAAAGCGAACGTCGACGACGAGGACGACGACAACGACGATATCGTCGAGGGGATGGACTTCGGCCTCGGCGGCGCGCTGGGCGCCGACAACGAGTTCATCGACTGGGTCGAGACCGCCGTGCCCGCCGAATCGGTGATTCCGGCCCTCGAAGAGCTCTTCGCCGCGTACGCCGACGAGAAGACGGAAGGCGAGCGCTTCTACGAGTGGTGCCGCCGGGTTGACAACTCGCGGCTCCGCACTGTGATGCAGGGTGCCGACGCCAACGTCTCCGGGGGTGTTGCCCATGGGGACTAACGACCCGACGCCGGGCGTTCCCGACGTCGCCGGCGCGAACAACGACGACGAGGACGCCTGCGGGTGTGGCAGCGACTGTGGTTGCGGCGCGAAGGACGGCCACGACCACAGCCAGCCCGCGGCGGGGTCGGGGCACGACCACCGCCAACACGGGCAGCCCGTGACCGACGGCGCCGGCGTGGCGAACGCCGACGGGATGGGTAATTTGGGGGACATCGAGTTCACCGAGCCCCAGGAGAACGCCAGCCAGGACATCGAGGAGGAACACCTCCCCGAGGAACGGGTTGGTGCGGGCGCCGACGACGTCGAGACTCCCGGGTACGGCATCCGCTCGGAGATGAACGACATCGACACGCCCGACGACAAGACCTGGTTCATGGAACTCGACGAGGCGGTCATCGACGAGGGCCGCTGTATCCAGTGTGGGACCTGCGTCGCAGCCTGTCCCTCGGATTCGATAGGCATCGGCGACGACGGCCTGCCTGAACTGGTGAAGATGTGTACGGGCTGTTCGCTCTGCTGGGACTTCTGTCCCCGCGGCGGGCTGCGCTACGAGCGCCAGTGGAAGATCACGGGCGGGGAAGACAACGTGAAGGGCGCCGGCGACCCCATCACTGAGTTCTCCGCGCGCGTCGAGGACGACTGGCGCGGCGGCGCACAGGACGGCGGCGTCGTCACGAGCGTTCTCATTCATCTCCTAGAGGAGGGCGAAATCGACGGCGCGCTCGTCGCCACCGAATCGGAGGAGGAGGAGTGGAAGGCCGAGTCCTTCCTCGCCACCACCCCCGAGGAACTCATCGCTAACGCCGGTTCCTTCTACAACCAGACGATGGCGCTCGGGAACCTCGACTTCGCGCAGTGGGAGGAGAAGCTCCAGAAGGACCCCGAGGACCTCTCGCTCGCCCTGGTGGGGACGCCCTGCGAAATCGAGGGCATCCAGGCCCTGCAGGACTTCGATTGGGACTACCAGTCCCAGGAGGCGATGGTGCGCGCGGTCGACTACACTATCGCCCTGATGTGCACGAAGAACTTCAACTACCAGCAGTTGCTCGGCGAGATGGTCGAGGAACAGCGGGGCGTCGACAGGGAGGACATCGGCAAGCTCGACGTCATCGACGGGAAGCTGAAGGTCTTCGACGAGGACCTCGAACTCGTCATCGACGAGGATATCGAGCACTTCCACGACGCCGCGCTGAAGGGCTGTGACGAGTGTGCGGACTTCACCGGCTACGCCGCCGACCTCGCCGTCGGCTCCGTGGGGTCGTCGGACTCCTACTCATCGGTTATCGTCCGCTCCGAGCAGGGGCTCAAGGCCTGGGAGATAACCGAACCGGACCTCGACTACCACGACCTGGAGAACCGCGGCGCCATCGGCGGCCTCCAGAGCTGGGACAAGAAGAACGCCTTCGAGTCCCTCCAGCGGCCTTTCGACCCGGACGCGCCGCGCTTCATCGACTACGAGGACCACGCCGAGAACTACGGCACGGTGAAGAACCCCCACGACCAGGACCACTAAGCCGGGATTAGACGAAGCGCTCCTCGATTTTCGGGAGCTGTTTTCTGACGAGGGTGTAGAGGACGGACACCGCGACGCCGAACAGCAACGCTTCCCTCGCGAAGCCCTCCAACAGGAGCAATCCGGGCGCCGAGAGGAGGACCACGGCAACCAAGTCCTCCGGCGAACCGTCGTAGCGTATCCAGCGACGGGGACGAATCCAGCGGCGACCGTAGTGGAAATACACCCCGCGCTGGTCGTCGTTGGCCCACGGCCGGGCGCCCAGCCCGCCGCCGAACGCGTCCGTCAGCGAGTGGACCGCGGCGGCGAGGGCGACGAACGCCACACCCACGGAGAGCATCGAGGGGCGAAGGAGGGCGAACGCGCCGAGCGCGAGCGCCGCGGCGCTGTAGTACTCCGGGAAGTGAAGCGTCTTCCTGTGCTCCATCGGCGGGATGAGGTCCATATCGGGGAGATACCCCCCAGCCAACCCGCCGAGCGCCGCGGCCGGCGCGAGTTCCGGCGCGACGGCGGTGAGCGGTACCGCAAGCAGGGCGCCCATCGCCGCGTGGGTCGTGGCCATCACGCTAGAGCAACGGCGTGCCGTCGGCCTCGGGACCGAGCTCGGGCCCGACGACGTCGGCCTCGGGGTCGATGCGCCGGCGCTCGGTGTAGTCCGTCGAGCGCTCGACGGGAACCCGGCCGGCGGCCGTTATCATGTCGACGTACTCCTCGAAGGAGCGGAACTCCCCGTAGTCGCCGCCCGCACGCTTGGTGATCTCCTCCGAGAGGATAGTCCCCATGAAGTCGTCGGCGCCACAGGAGAGCATCTTGATGCCCTGTGCGTCGCCGTACTTCACCCACGAGGACTGGACGTGTTCGACGTTGTCGAGGAAGAGTCGGCCGACGGCGATCATCAACTCGTCCTCGCTTCTCGTGGCGCCCCCGTCAACCATCCCCTGGTCGTGGAGCGGGGTGTCGGGATGGATAAAGGAGAGCGGGACGAACTCCGTAATCGCGCCCGTTCGGTCCTGTAAATCCCGGAGGACCTTGAGGTGCATCACGCGGTGTTTCTCGTTCTCGACGTGGCCGTACATGATGGTGGCCGTGGTGTTCATGCCGACCTCGGCGGCGGCCTCCATCGCGTCGACCCATCCCTCGGTGCCCACCTTGTCCGGGCAGATCACGTCGCGTACCTCCTCGACGAGGATTTCGGCCGCCGTGCCCGGAACCGTGTCGAGGCCGGCGTCGTGGAGTTTCCGATACACGTCCTCGTAGGTCCACTCTGTCCCCCGTTTGGCGTGGTCGGCCTCCTCGGGCGTCATCGAGTGGACGTGTGCGCCCGGCGCCGACATCGCCTCCATCTGCTCGACGTACGTGCCGGGGTCCTCGTCGTACTTCGAGGCGGGCCGGTAGTTGTGGTTCGTCTCCGCGTTCTCCAGAATCTCGCGGTGTTCCTCGTCGAGCACGAAAGCGGGGTGGAGGCCCGAAACAGACGTCACTTCGTAGACGCCGCGCTCGACGGCGTCGCGGACGATTTCCTCGGACTCCGTGGGCGTTTTCGTGAAGCCGCCCCCGTGCTCGCCCTCGTAGTCGCTCCTGAAGGTCTCGGCGCGGTCCTTGAAGTTGCAGAACAGACAGCCCGTGTTGCAGGCCGTCGTCACGTTGTTGTTGATGTTGGCGATGAAGGTGACCTCGTCGCCGACCATCTCCTGGCGCCGGCGGTCCGCCGCCTCCAACACCAGCTCCTTGCGCTCGGGGTCGATACCCTCGAAGCCGGTGCCCGTCGTCAGCAGTTCGACGCCGTCGTCGACCGTAAGCCGGACGCCGTCGCGGGCCTTCGCGAGCGCGTTCTCGAAGGACTGGTCCGTCTCGGGGACGTGCTCGAAGTCGAAGCGGTCCCGCGGCACGTTGGCGGTGGTCTCGAAGGCGTCGGCCATCAGGGAGTGAGACGCCGCCCACTCCCAAAAAGGGTCGGTCTCCCACAGTGTCCGCCGGCAGCCCGAACGGAAACCGCTTAGGCGGTCCGCCGGGACAACCGCGTATGACCAGCGTGAAGGAGTTCGTCGTGGAGGCCGAGCCGACGGCCGACGCCCCCGGCCGGGGGCGCTTTCGCTTCACGGACCGCTACTCAGTGTTCGACTGGGGCGAGATGCCCGACCACATCCCCGAGAAGGGCGCCTCGCTGTGCACGATGGGCGCGGACAACTTCGAGCGCCTCGAACGCGCGGGGGTTCCGACACACTACCGCGGCGTCGGGGAGGACGCTCTCGCACTCGACGATTATGAGGGGGCGCCGACGGAGATGGCCATCGAGTTGGTGAACGTCCCCGACCTCCCCAACGAAGGGAGGACGTACGACTACGACGCCTACCACCGGAACGCGGGCGACTACTATCTGGTCCCTCTCGAAATCGTCTTCCGCAACGAGGTTCCCGTCGGGTCGTCGCTGCGCTCGCGGACCGACCCCTCGGACCACGGCCTCGATTTCGACGCGTGGCCCGAGCGCACCGTCGAGTTGGACGAGCCGGTCGTGGAGTTCTCCACGAAGTACGAGGAGAGCGACCGCTACCTGAGCCGGGAGGAGGCGGGGCGAATCGCCGGCGAGGCCGATGTCTACGCGCTCGAATCCGTCGCGCGCTCGGTGAACCAGGTCATAACGGAGCGCGCCGCCGAGGCCGGTTTCGTCCACCAGGACGGCAAAATCGAGTGTTGCTACGCCGACGGCGAGATACGGGTGGCCGACGTGGCGGGCACCTTCGACGAGAACCGCTTCAGTTTCGAGGGCACCCAGGTCTCGAAGGAGTGTCTGCGCCAGTACCACAAGCGCACCCAGGGCGAGTGGGTCGAGGCCGTCGCCGCGGCGAAAGCGGCGGCCAAGGAGCAGGGCGTCGCGGACTGGCGAACCCTCTGTGAGGTTGAGCCCGAACCCCTCCCCGAGTCGGTAGTTCGGGCCGCCCGCGACCTCTACACGGCAGGAACGAATCGCTACACCGGGACCGACTGGTTCGACGCCCCCGAGATGGACGAGGCTGTGGCGGCCATCGAGGACCTCTGAGTTCTCCCCGGATGGGCGGTATCCGCGGGTATTAACCCGTCCCCGACAAATCACGGGACGTGTACGAGCGTATTCTAGTGCCGACGGACGACGCGACGGAGATGGAACGGGTGTTCGAACACGCCATCGAAATCGCCCGTCCCCACGGGGCGACCGTCCACGTCGTTTCGGTTGTCGACGAACGCGCGTTCCTCACGCTCGACGACGACCTCGTCGACGACGTGGCGGACCAGCTCCGAACGCAGGGCGAGACGGCAGTCCAAGTCGCGGCCGACCGCTTCAAGGAGGCGGACCTGGAGGTCGAGACCGCGACGCTGAGCGGCGACCCGGTCGACGAAATCGTCCGCTACGCCAACGAGACGGGCGTCGACCTCGTCGTGATGGGGACCCGCCGGAGCAACGACAACCAGGCGATGCTCGGGAGCGTCTCCCAACCGGTCACGACCCGGGCGAACAGTCCGGTCCTGATCGTCGACATCACAAGCGAGTGACGAAAGCGCCCCGTATGCAGAACCACTATACAGATTCGAACACGACGGTGTAGCATGAACCCGTCCCGAGCGGACGGCCGGGCGCCGGCCGCCCTCACGGCGCTCGGGGTCGCCGCGTTTCTCGGTGCGGTCGTGTATCACGTCGACGAACTCCGCGCACTCGGGGAGTCGCTGGGACCGGTCGCTGCCTTCGCGCTGGACGGGGGGCTCGCACTCGCGCTCGTGTACGCCGGCGTCGCGCTCGCACGGAGCGACCTCGGGGCCGCCGACAGGCGTGCGGTCGTGGCGTGGTCGCTGGGCGGCGGCGCCGTCTTCGCGGGCGTGATGGGGGCGACGATGGTCGTTCGGGCCTTCGAGGGGCGCGTCATCGCCGAACCCGTGTTCCCGCTCCTCGTCGTGACCGAGGCGGGGATGCTCGCGGGGACGCTCGCCGGGTACTACAGCGCCGAGGCGCGCGCCGAAGCGCGCCGGGAGCGGGCAGTCAAGGACGCACTCGGCTTCGCTAACGACCTCATCCGCCACGACCTGCGAAACGACCTGAACGTGATCGGAGGGTACGCCGAACTCGTCGCCGAGAGCGTGGGGGGAAGCGCGGAGTCGGACGACAACGCCGAGGTCATCGCGGAGAAGGCGGAGGAGGCGCTCGACCGCATCGAAACCACGGGCGCGATCACGAAGACGCTCGTCGACGGTCCGGACTCCGAGCCCATCGACCTCGTCGCCGTCGGCGAGGAGATGGCGGCGCGGACCGAGGAGACCTTCGACACCACCGTCGCCGTCGACGCGCCGCCGCGGGCGCTCGTCGCCGCGAACGCGGGCGTCCGCTCAGTCGTGGACAACCTCATCGAGAACGCCGCGGAGCACAACGACGCCGAGGACTCGCTCGTCGGCGTCGAGATAACCGTCGAGGACGACGTCGTTCGCCTGACGGTCCGTGACAACGGCCCGGGTATCCCCGAAGGGGAGCGCGAGCGCCTGCTGGCCGCGAGTAGGGCGGAGTCGTCGGGGGTCGCGCTGACGCGGACGCTCGTCGAGGCGTACGGGGGAGCCATCGACATCGAGAGCAGCGAGGCGGGCGGTGCGGCGGTCGTCGTGACGCTTCCGCGGGCCGATGGACCGGGAGCGACGGCCTAGTCGTTGGCGGACTCCGCCGGAACGATTTCGTCGTGGCGGTCCACCGGCTCGGTGGGCAAGGCGTCGTCGGCCTCGGGGTCCAGCCCCAACTGGTAGTCCGCGGCGCCCTCGCGGAGCTCCGTCCTATCGTTCCGTACCAAACTATCGCCGTTCAGATGCAGTTTCAGCGCCTCGACGAGCGCCTCGGATTCGAGGGGTTGACCGATTTCTCGCAGTTCCTCCGCGGCGTCCTCGGGGTCCGCCGTCTGGCCCTCCTCCTGGCGGTAAACCGAATCCGGCACCGAGAAGGCGCGCTGGGCGATGATTGGGCCCTGGTCCAGGTCCGTGGTGACGTAGTGGGCCGTCACGCCGGCGATGCGCGCGCCCTTCTCGACGGCCTGCCGGTAGGCCGAGGCCCCGGGGAACGAAGGCAGGAGCGAGGGGTGGACGTTGATGATACGGTTGTCGTAGCGAAAGACCACGTCGGGCGAGAGGATGCGCATGAAGCGCGCGAGCGCCACGGTGTCAACGTCCTCCTCGTCCAAGATGTCGAGGAGCCACTCCTCGTCGAGCTTGCCGCTGGCGTCGCCGGCGTCGTAGAAGGGCACATCGAGTTCCGAAGCCTCCACGAGCGGGTGGAGGTCGTCGTGGTTGCCGACGACGGCCGCGAGCTCGGCGTCGAGTTCGTCCGTCTCGAACGCTTCGAGAAGACGCTCCAGACAGTGCGATTCCTTGGTGACCATGACCGCGACCCGCCGTCCGGCCTGCTCGGAGGGGAAGCGGACCTGCACGTCGAGTCCGAGGTCCTCCCCGAGTTCCGCGAGGTCCTCCCGGAGCGTCGCCTCGGTGGTGACCATGCCCGCCGTGTCGACGTGCATCGTCATCCGGAAGACTCCCTGCCGGACGTCCTGGTCCAGGTCCTCGATGTTACAGCCACGCTCGAACAGCAGGGACGTGACGCGGGCGATGAGCCCCTCGCTGTCCTCGCCCACGACGGTTATTTCGGTGTACTCGTCGGTCATGTCGCAGTTACGCCCTTCTCTACGCCGGAGGGCAAAAGGCGTTCGCTCCCGCCGGGGCAGTACCCACGAACGTGTACACCGAACTGATTGGGGAAGGTATTTCATGCACAGGCCCGCAACCTTCGGCCATGACCGCGTACACCGCGACGGTAACCGTGCGCCTCAAGCGGGGGGTTCTCGACCCGGAGGCCGAAACCACGAAGCGCTCCCTGGAGCGACTGGGCTTCGAGTTGGACGCGCTGCGCTCCGCGGACCGCTTCGAAGTCGACCTGGACGCCGACAGCGAGGATGCCGCGGCCGAGCGCGCCGACGAGATGGCCGAGCGCCTGCTGGCGAACCCGACGATTCACGACTACGAGGTCGAGGTCGAACAGGCCGAATGACAGTATCTATCATCCGCTTCGGCGGGTCGAACTGCGATAGGGACGCCGCGCGCGCCTTCGAGCACCTGGGAATCGACGCCGAAATCGTCTGGCACGAGGACGGCCTGCCCGCGGACACGAACGGCGTGCTCCTCCCGGGCGGGTTCTCCTACGGCGACTATCTCCGGGCGGGGGCGATGGCGGCGCGCACCCCCATCATGAACGATGTTCGGGAGGCCGCCGAGGGCGGAACCCCCGTGTTGGGCGTCTGCAACGGCGCGCAGATCGGCTGCGAGTCCGGTCTCACGGAGGGGGCGTTCACCACGAACGCCTCCGCGCGCTTCCAGTGTGAGCCCGTCCACCTCCGCGTGGAGAACGCCGACACGCCGTGGACCGCCGCGTTCGAGGAAGGCGAGGTGCTCGAAGTCCCCATCGCGCACGGGGAGGGGCGCTTCGAAATCGGCGCCGAGCGACTGGCCGAACTGAACTCGGAGGACCGCGTCCTCTTTCGGTACTGCGACGCCGAGGGGAACGTCACCGACGACGCGAACCCGAACGGCTCCACGGAGAACGTCGCGGGCGTCCTCGGGAAGGGGAACGTCGCGGTGATGATGCCCCACCCCGAGCGCGCGACGCTGCCCGACATCGGCGGGACGGACGGACAGGGCATGCTCGAAGGGTTCGCGTAGGGCCCCGTCCGCGAACGGCCGCCAACTTCAGGGGCCGTGCGGGCCCTGTTCCCGTATGGCACGACGCGACCCCACGGACGACAAAGATTACCCCCTCGACGAGTGGAAGGTCGCCGCCGAGGACGACCGCCCTGTCGAACTTCTAGGATTCGCGGGCGAGGAGAGCGAGACGGGCGGCGCGTTCGTCTACGACGTGGCCATGGAGTCGGTGTACGAGGCCGAAGCCGACCCCGAGAAAGGGGAAGTCGTCCTCGACGAGTCGAGCGCGCGCAGCCTCGGCGCCGAGGAGGAGTTGGGCGAAGTCGTCGAGGACATCGGCGAGCGCCTCGGCTGGGACGGGTTGAGCGAGTTCGCACGGGAGCATCTGGAACGCGACGAAGCGTAGTCAGTCGACCAGCGGCAGGCTGTAGTCCCGCTCGCGGGCCAGCACTTCCTCGTGAGTGCGCTCGCAGTCGCAGGAGACCTCCGAGAAGACGCTTGGGTCCTGACGCAGGTCGAAGTCCTTGACGGCCTCGTACACCAACTCGTCGCAGTCGCCGCAGTTGTGCGCGCCCCTGTCGGAACCGTTTCCGACGGGGTCCGAGACGACGATGGCGTCCGTATCGACCGTTTCTTCCAGCACTTCCGCGACCGACCAGAGCCACGGCGGGCGATACCCCCCACGGAAGTGGAGGTCGTCGACCATCGTGTAGCGCTGGACGTTACAGGGGTTCATCGAGACGGTGTGGCAGTTCTCGACGGCCCCACAGCGCCGCACGGACTCCTTCATGTCATCCAGCGCCTCGCGCTCCGAGAGGAAGGGCGGCTTCATCAGGAGGTACGCCTTCACGCCGGCCCCGGCGTCCGCGGCTTCGTCGGCGGCGGCCTCGAACTCCTCGAAGTCGAAGTACTTGTTCACACAGTCGTGACGGACCCGGTCGGTGGCCGTTTCGAGGCCGATAGCGACGTCCGTCTCGACGCCCCGCTCGGTGAAATCCTCCAGTTTCTCCGCTTCGACGAAGTCGGGCAAGGATTCGACGACCATGCGCTCGCGGTCGGCGAAGGTTTCCGCGATTGCGTCCCGGCTCTCGGCGGGCACTTCCCGCTCGTCGAGGAACGACCCGGAGGTGTAGATTTTGATGAGGTCGGCGGGCTCCTCGGCGTTCTCGGATTCGTGGTCGAGACACGCCTCAACCTGGCTCATCAGCTGCTCGTGGGTGACGCTGCCACCCTCGACGGACTCGGCGACGTAGCCACACATCGTACACCCGCCCGCACGGGCCCACCGACAGCCGCCGGTGTTGAGGATAATCGTCAGCGAGTCCTTGACGCCGTCGGGCGTGTTGTCCTCGTCCAGCCAGACCCGGGTGGGCTCCTCCGGGTCGTAGGTCTCGTCGCGCTCCGCGCGCGCCTCCCGCATCACCTTGTTGTGGGCGTCCATCCCGCGGCCCCGCTCGTACACCTCGGGGGACGGTTCGGCGTCGCTCATTGCCGTTGCTACCCGGCGGAGGGCTAAAAGACCGCCGCTCCGGCGGGGGATAGCTTAAAACGGAGCCGGGACGCTGAAACCCGTATGGAAGAACACCCAGGTCTCATCTATGCCGAGCGCGAGTCGGGTCCCCTGAAGCTGGACCTCTACACCCCGGACGGCGAGGGGCCACACCCCCTGCTAGTGCGCATCCACGGCGGTGCGTGGCTCGAAGGCGGCAGGGAGTGGGTCCGGGACGCGCTCCGGCAGGTCGAGCGCGGCTACGCCGTCGCCAGCATCGACTACCGGCTCACCGACGTCGCGACCCACCCCGCACAGATTCGCGACTGCCGGGCGGCCGTCCGGTGGCTCCGGGCCAACGCGGGGACGTACGCGCTCGACGCCGACACCGTCGCGGTCACCGGCGACTCCGCGGGCGGGCACCTCGCCTGTCTGTTGGGGACGGCTCCCGACGCGGCGTTCGGGCCCGCGGAGGTGTGCCCCGAGGCGTCCCACCGCGTCGATGCCGTCGTCGCGTTCTACCCACCGACACACCTGCCGACGATACACGAAGGGCAGAGCGAGGTCGACCACGCCGTGTCGGACTCCCCGGAGTCGAAACTCGTCGGCGGGCCGGTACTGGAAAACCCCGACGTCGCGCGGGCGGCGAGCCCGACGACGTACGTGGACGGCGACGAGCCGCCCTTCCTCGTGGTTCACGGCGGCGCGGACACGGTCGTCCCTGTGGAGCAGAGCGCCCGCCTCGTCACGGCGCTCGCGGAGGCGGACAGGGACGTCACGTACCGGGTCGTCGCGGGCGGCGGACACGGTGACTTCGACGACCCCGCCGTTCGGACCCTCGTGGACGACTTCCTTGACCGAGCTACGCCCACCTGACCCAGCGGTGGCCCGCCCGGTAGAGGGCGAGCGAGAGCGTCGCACCGGCGGCGTTCGCGACGAAATCCGAGAGCGAGGCCGTCCGCCCGAACACCGGCTGGACGAGTTCGATACCGGCGCCGAGCCCGACGGCCAGACAGAACGCCCCCGCGAGGACGGGTTTCGCCCGGCGGCCGTCGAGCGCGAGGGCGTACAGCGCCGCGAGAAGTCCGAACCCGCCCGCGTGCAGCGCCCAATCTGGCGCGGGAAGCGCCCCGGGGCCGGGCGGCGAGAGAGTCGCGACGAGCGCGACAGCCGTGGCGAGCGCCGCCAGCGTCCACCGGGCCCGAGAACCTGGAAGGGGAACGGAGCGCACACTCGGAGGAGGGCTGGCCGACGGAAAACGTGAGGGAAAGACCCGAGTTATTTTTCTTCAGTGTGCCGGGGCTTGCAGGCGATGCCTCGCGAGGATTCGACCATCTCCGCGCCGTGCATCTCCGCGCGGCCCACGGCGAAGGCCTTCGGTCCCTCGATGACAACCTCGTCGCCGACGCGGATCGACTCGTCGGCGTCCACGACGCCCGGCGCGAGCACGCTTCCTCTGGGGACGAAGCCGTCGATTTCGACGCGTTTCGTGGGGGCGTCCGATTCAACCCACGCTTTCGCGCCCTCGATGGTGAAGGAGATGGTGCCGTAGTTCGGCACGAGCGCCGCGTGTTGCTCGCCGTCGACGTACGCCTTCGTCTTGGGGTAGCGCCCCTTGAGTTCGAAGTCGTCGAAGAGGGCGTCGCCGGCGCCCCGGCCGAACTGCCAGTCCGCGACGGCCCGCATCGTTTTGCGCTCGCGCTCCTCGACCCGGATTTGGCGCTCGCCCTGCAGGGCGTCCGCGAGGTTCGCCAGGGAGGCGTCGTCGGTCGGATGCTCCGCGACGGTGTACTCGACCGGAATCTCCCGGTCCGCCGTCGCGCGCTCGACGATGGGCCGGTAGTCCTCGGGGAGGTGCGCGACGATACGGGGGTAGTCGTTGGCGTCCAGGTATCTCGAAAGCACTGCCGACACGAACTCGATTTCCGAGGCGGACCAACGGCCCGTCACCGCCGAGTCGTAGTGTTGGGCCGGGTAAGTGAGCTCCAACTCTCTGGGTACGACGCCGATGGGCGAGGTCATCGAAACCAGGTGCCCCCGGTAGCGCGCGGCGTCCTGGAACTGGCCGTGGCTCTGGGACTCGCTGTAGGGCTTGCGCGCCGAGCAGGGGACGAGGAGGAGGGGCAAGTCGGTGAAGCGCGACTCGTAGCGCGCGCAGACCCTATCGGCGAAGCGCTGAATCTCGGGACGGCGGAGGGCGTCCTCGGTCGTGGCGGCGAGCAACGAGTTCCGCTGGATGGGCGTCCGCTTCTCGAGATACGACCACTCCTGGTCGAACTCCCGGAACCCCGCGGTGAGCCACGGTTCCGTTCTGGACTGGCTCTCCAGGTAGTCGCGGAGGCGACCCTCGCGGATTCGCGTTCGCACGCGCGCGAGCTCCGCGCGGAGGGCGTGTTCGTTGTGCGCGGCGCAGTCCTCGCGGTCGAAGTTCTCGATTCCCGCCCGGCAGGCCGGGCACGCACACGGGAGCTCGTCCATGCGCTCCAACTCGCGGTCGCCGTCGGTCGTCAGATACCGCCCACGAGTCCCCTCCACGACTGCCTTATCGGCGTCCACGATGTCCACGCCCGAGTAGACGAGGAGCGCGACGTTCGCGGGTGTGGCGACGCCCGGCACATAGAGCGCCGTGTCCGAGGGGATGGCTTCCCTCGTTTCGATGACGGCGTCCCGGAACGCGGCGGCGTGCCCCGTGAACCCCTGTGCGCCGGCGAGGACGTAGGCGTCCGTGCCGCGCTCGCCCGCCGTCCGTTGTGAGACGACCGCCGCACTCGGAGTGTCGAGCGTGGGGAGGTCAGGGTCGAAGGCGTCCTCCACTTCCTCGGCCGTGCCCGCGGGGAACCCACGGTGGGGGAGCACGGTGAGCGAGTCGGGGTCCGCCTCGGCCTCCCGATCGGCGCGCCAGAGGCTCCCCGAATCGACGAGGGGAACGTCACTCGCTTCGGGCTCCTCGACCGCGCGGTCCACGGCGAGCGCGGGCGTCGTCACCGAGTCGGGGAGGCGGAGTTCCCCGATTCTGGCGGCGGCGTCCCGGTCGTGGACCTCGAAGAACTCGGTCATGGCTCGCCCTCCGCGGCGGGTTCGGAACTATCCGTCGAAAGGTCGATTTCCTCGATTCGATTCGGAACCAGCTCCCGCGCCGAGTCGGGCCACGCGTGGTGGGCGAGCACGAACTCGGTGTCGGGGTTCGACTCGGCCAGTTCGGCGACGCCCGCCGCCGCCGTCTCGTATCCTTCGCGGTCCATCCGTCCCGGCGTCTCGGCGCCGACGGGGTACGTGTGAACCAGCGGGGAGGGCACCGGCCCGAAGGGGGCCTCGACGCGCCACTCGGCGTCGAAGGCGCCCGCGCCGTACACGTCGACGCCCCCCTCCGCGAGGAGGACGCGCTCGGGCGGGTCCAGGCGTTCGAGGCGCTCGTGGTGCCGGAGAACTTCGGGGCGCCGCGCGCTCTCGCTGGAGAGGTAGAAGAAAGTGGACTTCTGGGCTGGATCAGAGGTTTCGAGCCAGTCGGCGTGGTCCAGCAGGGTGCGATAGCCGTCCAGAAGGGAAGGGTGGGCGCGGGCGCGCTCCTCCACGAGCTCGAAGAGGTCGCCGTCCACGATGGCCTGCTTTACTCTCCGGATTTCGGCGAACGACACGTGGAGGTTGTGCTCCGCGAGCGCCGTCTCGCGCTCGGTGTCGGGCATCTCCCTGAGTTCGGCGGGCGTGTGTGACGCACAGATTTCACACGAACAGGGGAGGTGTTCGAGGTCCGCGAGGGGTTCGGTGCCCCGCACGGTGAGATAGCGGTCGTCGCGGGCGTAGAGCGCGTACGCCGCGGAGTCGAAGAGGTCACAGCCCATCGCCGCGGCGAGCGCGAAGGTCATCGGGTGGCCCGCGCCGAAGAGGTGGACCGGCGCGTCCGCGGGGAGCCCCCGCTTGGCGGCGACGACCGCGTCGACGAGTTCGGCGTAGCGATAGGAGTTGAGGAGCGGGACGGCGGCGCCGACCGGAAACACATCCAAACCGGTTTCGGCGGCCGCGACGCCCGAGCGCTCGCGGAGGTCCGCGAAGGTGGCGCCCTGCACCGGCGCGTTGACGAGCATCTCGCCCAACTCCTCGGTGAGCGCGGCGGCGGCCTCCGTGCGTTCGATTGTGGTTTCGAGGTCCGCCGCCGCTTGTTCCTTACTCGCGTCCGGCGGCGTCGGGATGTCTATCGGGGTGCCGACGTCCGAGCCGATGTCGTGTTGGAACCGGAGGATTTCCTCGTTCGTCACGTCGATTTCGCCGTACTCCGAGAGCTGGAAGGAGCCCGAATCGGTGACGATGGCGCCGTCGAAGCCCAACATGTCGTGGAGCCCCTCCTCGATGGCCCGCTCGCGGAGGCCCTCGTTGCCCTTGATGATGTAGGAGTTCGTGATGAGAACGTCCGCGCCGAACTCGGGGAACCGGGCGGGGTCGACCGTCTGTCGGTCCGGGTGGACGACGGGCATCAGCGCCGGCGTCTCCACCGTGACGCCCGCCCGGGGCACGGTGAGTTCGCCGAGACGGCCCGCGCCGTCCTGGTCGTGGACCTCGAAGGATTCGCGCATTGGGGCGGAAAAGCGCCTGCGAGGGTTAAATCACTCCGCTTTGGCGGCGTGAAAGAGGACCGTCAGAGCGGTGCGGCCGTCGCGGACGTCGCCCGCGAGCACCGAACGCAGCAACTCCTCGTACGCCACGGTCCCGACGTCGATTTCCTCGTCGTCGTCCAACGCCTGCTCGCCCGTCGGGGTACACCCCTCCGCGAGAAAGTGGTGGTGGACCGTGTCCGTGACGCCGTTCGCGGGCTCCGTCGCGAGGAGGAACTCCATCGAGTCGGCCTCGTAGCCCGTCTCCTCGGTGAACTCGCGGCGGGCGGCGCGCTCGGGGTCCTCCTCTCCCTCCATCGACCCAGCCGGGAGGCCCCTGTTGACCCGTCCCACCGCCTGGCGCCACTCCTCGATGACGACGACCTCGCCTTTGGGGGTGAACCCCAACACGACGGCGGCGGGCGGCTCGTCGAGGTAGTCGTAGTCCGTCTCGGTGCCGTCGGGGAGCCGTACGTCGTCGTGGACGACGTCGAAACCCGGGCACGAATAGGCGATGTCGGAGTCGAGGGTCTCCCACGCGAGGTCACGGTCGGCCATGGGAGAGGTGGGAACGGCCGGGGAGATAAACCGGGCGAACGCTCGGCGCGCCACGAGCGGCGTCGGAGGTCGGAGCACATCCGGCGCGCAATTCAGCTGTGCCGGAAGCGAACGCTTCCGGCGCGCTTATTCCTCTCCCCGTGTCCGTCCCCACCATGAGCGACGTGCTTCACACGGCGGTGCGCGTGACGGACCTCGACGCGATCTCTGCCTTCTACGAGGACACCCTCGGACTGGAGAAGACCAAGGAGTTCGAGGCGGGCGGGTACCTCAACTACTTCGTCGCCGGGGGGAGCGCGGCGGAGATCCAGTTCCAGTACGACGAAGAGGACACGGAACCCGTCGAACCGTCGGGCATCGGCCATCTCGCCGTCGGCGTCGACGACCTCGACGCGGCGGTGGCGGCCTGCGTCGACGAACACGACAGCGAGGTCGTCAACGAGGCTCAAACGTTCGAGGACCTGGGCCTTCGGGCGGCCTTCGTCACCGACCCCGAAGGGTACACCGTCGAACTCATCGAAGACCTGTAGGCTTAACCCGGCGGAACCCCTCACGCGGACAATGAGTTTCGCGGAGCGGTTCCGGCTGAGCGGCCCCGAGGTGGCGGTGTTCGTCTCCGGGGTTTCGAGTATGGGCCTCGAAATCCTCGCGGGGCGGGTCGTCGCGCCACAGTTCGGGAGTTCCATCTACACGTGGGGGAGCATCATCGCCGTCTTCCTCGCCGCGCTCAGCCTGGGTTATCACTTCGGCGGCCGGCGCGCCGGGACGCGGGCGACGAATGGGCGCCTCGTGCGCCTGCTGTTGGGCACGGCGGCCTACGTCGCCCTGCTCATCTTCTTCGGCGATCAGTTGCTGGTATCGACGACGGCGCTCCCCCTGCCGAGTCGCTTCGCCTCCCTGCCCGCGGTGATTATCATGTTCGCCCCGCCGACCTATCTGCTCGGGTTTATCAGCCCGTACGCCGCCCAACTCTCCGAAAAGGAGGGTATCGGCGAGGCGTCGGGCCACGTCTACGCGCTGGGGACCATCGGCAGTATCGTCGGCGCCTTCGGCACCACCTTCTTTCTCATCCCTTCGCTCTCGGTGACGAACATCTACCTCGCGCTCGGCGGCGTCGCCGTCCTCACGGCGCTCTACCTCGCGCTCCCCGACGACGCCGTGTCGGTTCTGCCGGCGCTCGGGGTCGCGCTTCTCTTGGTGGCCGCGACGGCGACGGGCGCGCTCGGCTACACCGCCCGCGGCGAGGTCGTCTACGAGACCCAGACCGCCTACCAGGAACTGGAGGTCATCGACTCGGGCGACACCCGGACGCTGTATCTGGACGGTCAGCGCCACAGCGCGATGGACAAACGGAACCCGACGCGCCACGTCTTCGAGTACACCCGCTACTTCCACCTCCCCTACCTTTTCGCCTCGGACCCCGACGAGATAGACAGGGTCCTGTTCGTCGGCGGCGGCGGCTTCAGCGGGCCCAAACGCTTCGCCGCCGAGTACAACGCCACCGTCGACGTCGCGGAGCTCGACCCCGAGGTCGTTCGCGTGGCGGAGGAGTACTTCCGCGCCGACGAGTACGACATCAACGCCCACGTCCAAGGCGGCCGGCAGTTCCTCCAAGAGACCGAACACACCTACGACCTCGTCGTGTTGGACGCCTACAAGAAGGACAAGGTTCCCTTCCAACTCACGACGAAGGAGTTCATGGACCTCGTGACCGAGCGGCTCTCCCCGAACGGGACGGCCGTCGCCAACGTCATTTCCTCGCCCTCCGGGCCGGCCTCGCGGTTCTACCGCGCCGAGTACAAGACGATGAACGCCTCCTTCGAGCGGGTGTACGCCTTCCCGACCAGCGAGGCGAACGTCGTCCAGAACATCGAACTCGTCGCGACGAAACAGGACGGTGAAATCGCGCAGGAACGGCTCCGCGAGCGCAACCGCGAGCGGGATATCGGGCTCAACCTCGTCGGGGCGATCTCGGGCTACACTACCGACGTGCCCACGGATGACGTGCCCGTGTTGCGCGACGACCGCGCGCCCGTGGACAGCCTCCTGGAGCCGATGGTCGGCCAGCGCTACGTCGTCGAGGAGAGCGGCCCGGGGAACGAGACGAACGGAACGGGAGACTCGGAACCCACCGCACTCCGGCGCGCGCCGACGGCCGTCGTCTGAGAGCGCCGGGCACTCAGTTCCGGGTGTGTTCGAGCACCGAGGCGGAGCTATCGACCACCGCGGTCAGCGTCTCCCCGTCGACGCATATCGACAGTTCCAGCCGCAGGGGGTTCTCGCTCCGGACGTTCGCGCCCGGGTCGAGAACCGGGAGGACCTCCCACACGTACGTCTTCCGCAGGTCGATACCCGCGTCGTAGAGAAAGGCGATGACGGCGGGATGGTCCATCAGGACGGCGCCGACGTTGAGACTCGTTCGGACGCCACACTCCCGACATTCGAAGCGGACGTCCAACACCGGGCGGTAGGTCGCGGACGCCTCCTCCGAGAGCCCAGTCAGCGTCGCGTCCAAGCGACCGTGACAGAGCGTGCAGAAACCGCGGGCGAGTTGGCGGGTGCGCGTCAGGAGGTGCCTGCTGAACACCGCCGGCAGGCGGTCCGGTTCGATGGCCTCGACGGCGACCGGCGGGAGCGGCATTTCCGCGAGTAGTTCCCCGCAGTCGGCGCACGCGACGGTGGCGATCCCGTCGTCGTATCGCGCGACGGCCTCGCCCTCGCAGTGCATACACTCGCCCGCCCTGACGGGCCCGGCGTCGACGTCGGTCGCCTCGGTGAACCGCCCGGAGACGGCCGCCCCGATGGCCTGCCGACCGGCGTAGGTGAGGGTGTACGCCCCGTCGGTTTTCCGGAGGAACTCGGGGACGAGCGTATCGACGTGGTAGTTGAACGTGCCCGAGTCTCGCACCCCGACGCGGGAGCGGAGCTCCGAGAAGGGGAGCGGCTCGGGGAACGCCTCCCATGCCGCCCGGAGGATGTCGATACGGACCTCACTCGCGAGGAGACCGAGCGTCTCGTCGAACGCGGCGGACGGCTCCTTGCTGGCGGTCATGGGTCAAGCGCCGTCGCCTCCCGCTATCAGCGTTCTGGACGGCGTTCGTTCCAATCATACATCCAACAGGAAAGAGTTCCTGCGAGCCCTTACGGTTCTCAGCCCCCACCCGTGTAGCGTGTCGGACCCCGAACGACCCTCCACTCGGACCATGACGGACGAAGACACCACAACGGACGCACAGACGGACGGGGGCGGCGTGCCGGCAGTGCCGCCGGACGACGAAACGCCGACCTGGAACGAGCGCAAGGCCCGCCGCGACGGCCTCGCGCGGGTCACCTACGAGTACTTCGAGCGCGCCCGCCGCGAGGACGAGGACCTCCGCCGGGAATCCGATTACGTCGAGCGCGACGTGCTGGCGTTCCCGACGTGGCCCCACGAGATGATTCGGAACCTCTCGCTGGCCGCGTTCTTTTCCGGGATGATTATATTCCTCGCCGCGACCCTTCCCCCGCATATCGCAGCCCCCGCCGACCCGAACACCACGCCGCAGCCGATTCTTCCCGACTGGTATCTCTACTGGTCCTTCGGCCTGCTTAAGCTCGGCCCGCTCAACCCGGAGCTGGCGATTCTCAGCGGCTCCAAGTTGATGGCCGACCGCACGTACGGTGTAATCGCGAACATCGTCGTCGTCGGCTTCATCGCCATCGTTCCCTTCCTCAACAAGGGGAGCGCCCGCCGGCCGGTCGAACAGCCCTTCTGGGCCGCCGTCGGCGTGAGTGGCGTCGTGTTCGCCATCACCATCGCCGCGTTGGCGGCGAAAAACATTCTCTCGGGCGTTATCGCCCCCCATCTCCTGTTCGACCTGACCTTCGTACTGCCCGTCGTCGCGGGGACCATCACCTACGCAGTCCTGAAGACGATGCGCGAGGGCTACATGTACGACCTCAACCGCCGGTACTACCGGCTCCGGCCCCCGAAATAACGCTCAGTAGTCGATGCGTTCCTCGTCCTTCCAGAAGTGACCCGAGGGCGCACCCTCCGCGAAGGTCGACAGCCAGACCGACGTTTCGGCGCCCTTCTCCGGGCTCCGCGGTGCCTGCTCCCCGCCGAGATCCGTCGCCACCCAGCCGGGGTCGACGGAGTTGACTATCAAGTCGTGGCTCACGTCCAGCGAGACGGTGAGCCCGTTGAGCCCGGCCTTCGACACCCGGTACGCCGGGTGGTCGCCCTCGATAGGGTTCGAGAGAACCCCCAATCCCGACGACACGTTCACGATGCGGCCGTTCTCGGCGTCCTCCAGATGGGGGATGGCGTGCTTGCACAGCACCATCGGCCCGCGGAGGTTCGTATCGAGGATAGCGTCCATCTCGGCCGTGTCCAACTCGTCGAGCGTGACGCCGCTACCGCCGACGCCGGCGTTGTTCACGAGGACATCGAGCCCGCCGGCCTCCGCCGTGATTTCCTCGATAGCGGCGACGACGCTGCTCTCGTCGGTGACGTCGATTTCGACCGGGCGCACGCCGTCGGGGACCTCGTTGGCGGCGTCCCGGACGCCGCCGTACACCGTCGCGTCCAATTCGTTCAATCCGCGCGCCGTCTCGAAGCCGATGCCGCGGTTCGCGCCGGTGACGAGCGCGACCTGCCCTTCCAGAGAGTCGTATCGTTCGACCATGCTGTCGGTGGCGCCGCGAGAAACATGGGCTTTCGCCCGCCGGCAACCTGCCTAGTCGTCCTCGACGCTCGCCGCCTCGGCGTCCGCGACGGGCTCCCCGACCGAACCGATGTCGAGGGGGCTCTGCTCGCCGGGCGCGAGCGTGTTCAGGAGGAGCGCGGAGAGCGCGGTCATGATGACGGGTTGCGTGAAGAAGGTGTTCGCGGCGGGTGGGAGTTGGTCGAAGGCACCCGGTTGGGTGACGACGCCGATGCCCAACCCCAGGGAGACGGCGATGACGACCATGTTGCGCCGGTCGAGGTCGGCGCCCATGAAGACGAGGCGGGCACCGCTGGCCGCGACCATCCCGGCCATCAGGAGGACGGCCCCGCCGAAGACGGCGTTCGGGATGGTCGCGACGAGCGCGCCGACTTTCGGCGAGAGGCCGAGCACCGCGAGCATCACGCCCGCGATGCCGACGACGTGGCGACTCATCACGCCGGTGAAGTTGACGATGCCGACGTTCTGCGAGAAGGAGGTCATCGGGAACGCACCGAAGAAGGCCCCGATGGAGCTCATGATGCCGTCCGTGAGGACGCCGCCGCGGAACTCCTCGTCCGTCGGGTTCCGCCCCTCCGCGGCGGTGACGCCCGACATATCGCCGACGGTCTCCATCGCGGAGACGAGAAAGAGAAAGGCGAAGGTGACGATGGCGACCGGTTCGAACTGCAACTCGAAGGTGGAGGAGGCGACGACTGGCATCGGGAGTTGGACCCACGCGGCGGACGCGACCGCGTCGAAGTTCACGAGCGCGGGCGCGCTCGCGGGGAGATAGAGGTATTCGAGCGCGAGCGCGGCGACGTAGCCGACGACGATGGCCGCGAGCGTGCTCAACAGCCGCGAGACGCCGTCGGTGAAGAGGTTGAGGCCGACCGCGACGGCGAGGACGGTTCCCGCGAGGCCGAGGTTGTAGAGCGCGCCGTAGTCCGCGGCGCCCGCGCCGCCCGCGGCGTCGTTCATCGCCGACGGCACCAGGTAGAGACCGATGATAATGACGACCAACCCCGTCACGAGGGGCGGGAAGAACGCCTTGATTCGCTTGAACTGCCAGCCGATGAGCCCCTCGACGACGACGCCGGTGACGAGGACGGCCCCGAAGACGGCGCCGAGCCCGTACTCGATGCCGATAGCGATGGACGCGCCGAGGAAGGTGAAACTCGTGCCCATCACGATAGGGAGCCGCGAGCCCACGGGCCCTATCGAGTAGGCCTGCACCAGCGTGGCGAGCCCCGAAAAGAGGAGGACCATCTGGACGAGATAGGCCGCGGGGGCGGTCCCGCCCGCGCCGCCGACCTCGCCGGCGACGATGTAGGCCACCGCCGTGGCCGGAACCAACATCACCGCGACGTGCTGGAGGCCTAATAGGAGGGCCTTCCCCGTCGGCGGTTGCTCGTCGCGTTCGTACTCCAACTCGATTTCGCCCTGACTCATTGCCCCGAACGTGTGGGATGGCGCCGATAAACGTTCCGTAAACGTTCCGTGTACGCGCCTATTTCACTGGTTTTATTCGGATATGTATCCACGAACGTGTGCTCTTCAGTCGTGAATCTCGACCTCGCCGTCCTCGACAGTGATGTCGAGGAGGCTGGTCGCCTCGTGGTCGGTGTCGTCCAGCGCGGAGGGTCCAACTTTCCTGATGACGACGACGATGTCCGCGATCTCGGTGCCGATGTCGTCGAGCGCCTCCGTGATCGCCGCTAGGGTGCCGCCCGTCGAGAGGAGGTCGTCAAGGATGAGCACTCTGTCCCCCTCCTCGATGTCGTTGATGTACATCTCCGACTCCGAGTACCCAGTTGTCTGATGGAGCGAGACCTCGTTTTCGAGCCCGTAGGAGCGCTTGCGGATGACGACGAGCGGAATATCGGTTTGGAGGGAGAGGGCGGTCGCGATGTGGATGCCCATCGCCTCGGGGGCGACGATCTTGTCCACGTCCAAGTCCGCGGCACGGGTAACGGCGACGACGACTTCCCGAAGGAGTTCCGGCTGGAGCATGGGCACGCCGTTCGAGATGGGGTGTACGAGATAGGAGTAGCCGTCCTTGTCGATGATGGGCGCCTCGTGTAGGGACTCGCGGAGTCGGTCCATATCCCGGATTCGGCGAGACGGTGAAAAGCGGTTCGTTACGAACGGACGGCCCGCGGCGTATCCATACTTCGCCTCAGACCAGCGGGCCTCGTCCGGCCAGCTATCCTGCTTACGGACCGACGCCGCTCGTTCGCGGCGTCGTCCCGCTTACGCCCGCGGGAATTGCCCGATAGTTTCCTCGCGGAAGGCCTCCTCGTCGAACTCGTAGTCGCCGTCGAAGAAGTCCATCAGCGTCCGCGTGTCGCGCATCGCGTTCTTCAGACACGTGGAGGCGCCTGGCGAGGGCGTGATGTTGAAGATGACGTTCTCGCCGGTTATCTTCGCCTCGCCCATATCGAGGGATTTCTTCTCGGTGTCGACAATCTGCGGGCGGACGCCGCCGTAGCCCTTCGCCCGGCTGATGTCCTCCAGTTCGGCGCTCGGGACGACCTTCTGAACGTCGGGGAGGAAGGCGCGCTTGCCGAGTTCGGGGACGTCGTAGACGAGGTTCTTCAGGACGTAGGGGAGGAGTACCTTGTCCGCGAGGATGTTCGCGTAGCTCAAGAAAGAGTCGGGACTCATCCCGAAGACGTCGAAGAAGTCGCTCACGGTGGATAGTTCGCCGCGTTCGAGCGCCGGCACGAGCTTCGCTGTCGGACCAAAGCGCGTGATACTGTCGTCGTGGACGTCGGCGTCCCCGTGGACCGCGGCGAAGGGGAGTTTCTTCATCTGGAGGGTGTAGACCTTCCCGTTCAGGAAGTCGTCGGCCAGGAAGAAACTGCCGGCAACGGGTAAAAGACTCATCCCCTCGCCGTAGCCCATCCGCTTGGCTATCTGCAGGCTGTGGGAGCCGGCGGCGACCACCGTGGTTTCGGACTCGAACCAGCCCTCGTCTTCGGTTTCGACGAGGAATTCTTCATCCGTTTGGTTCACCCGCTCGACCGTCGTGTCGGTGAACACGTCCACGCCGTCGTTCTCCTCCGCCTTCGCGACGAAGGACTGCGCGACCGCGCCGTAGTCGACGACGTAGCCGTCGGGCGTCTGGAGCGCGCGGAGCTCCGTGTCGGGTTCCCGGCCCTCGACGACCGCGGGTTCGAGTTCCGCGATCTCCTCGCGGCCGATGTCGCGGAGCTTGGGGAAGAGCTCGCCGAAGCCCTCCTCGTGGTAGCGGGCGTCGAGTTGGGCGCTCTCTTCCTCGCCGACGGCGAGGACCATCTTCGAGCGCTTGCTGTGCATCTCCCGGTCGTGGTCGTGGTTTTCGAGGTAGCCCGCCAGCAGTTCGGCGCCCTCCTTGACGTCCTCCGCCTTCTCCAAGGTGTAGTTCGTCTCGATGTCGCCGAAGTGGAGCGTCTGGGAGTTGTTCGTCCGGTGAGAGTTTATCCGTGCCACCTCCGACTCCTTCTCGATGAGCGCGATGCGTTCGATGTCGGTGAACTCCGCCGCCGTGTAGAGCAACGAAGCGCCGCTGATGCCGCCGCCGACGATAACGAGGTCGTATTCCTGTGTCATGGGGCCGCGCTGTTTCCTCTGTTGTGGGTTAGGTACTTAACTTCCCTTTTCGACGGTCGCGAGTCCGCGGCGGGCTACGCCTCGCGAACCCACGTTTCGAGGGTGTACCCCTCGTAGCGCTCCTCGGATTCGAGCGTCCACGCCCCCCGGTCGAAGTCGGGGAAGCGCGCGTCGCCCTCGTACTCGCCGTCGACGCGGCTGAGATACATCCGGTCTGATTCGGGGAGAAAAGCCTCGTAGACGCCCGCACCGCCGAGGACGTAGAGCGTCTCCGTGCCGTCCGTCCGGGCGCGCTCGATGGCCTCCGCGACGCTCCCCACCACAGTGACCGATTCAACGTCGTACGCCGGGTTCCCCCTGCTCAACACGAACTGGCGCGCGCCGGGCAGGTCGTCGCGGTCGAACATCTCGAAGGTCTTCCGCCCGAGCACGACGGTCTCCCCGGAGACCCGCTCGCGGTAGCGCTCCACTTCGCGGGGGAGGTCCCACGGGAGTTCGGCCCCCGCGCCGATGACGCCGTTCTCGCTCACCGCGGCGACGGAGACGATGTCCATGGGCGGGGAAGGGACGCCCCCACCGTAACTGCTGTTACTCGAACGGCCGCGTTCCGAGGGCATTCAACAGGAGGATGGTCGCCACCGCGGCGACGACGAGCACGACGGCGATGGGGAACGCGCGTTCGAGACCGAACGTCGTGAAGGAAACCCAGATCTGGACCGGCATCGTCCGCGGGTAGTAGGCCAACATCACCGTCGCGCCGAACTCCCCGATGGCGCGGGCGAAGGCGAGAGTGATGCCGGCGAGCACGCCCGGCCAGGCGAGCGGGAGCGTGACACGTCGGAGCGTCTCGAAGCGCCCACATCCCAACAGCCGCGCCGCCTCCTCCATGTCTGTGTCGACAGCCTCGAACGCGGAGCGCGCCGTGATGACGACGAACGGCGACGCGACGAACGTCTGGGCGAGGACGACGCCGACGAACGAGCGGGTGAGGGCGAACCCCCCCGAAGCCGCCAACTCACCCAGGACCGTGGCGGGCCCGACCACAGTGAGGAGGAGCATCCCGCTGACGATGGGCGGAAGCACGAGCGGGAGCACGACGAGCGCGTTCACGACCATCGGAAGCCGGCCGTCCGCGCGGGCGAGCCAGTACGCGAGCGGGAGCCCGAGGAGGGTCGCGATGGTCGCGCTCGTGGCGGCGCCGGCGAGCGACGTGGCGGCCGCCGAGACAACGACGGGGCTGGAGAGCCGCGCGAGGACGGCGCCGGGCGGCTGTGCGCTCAGCAACGAGAGGAGGGGCAGGACGTAGTATCCGAGCAGGAGCGCCCCCAGGAGGAACGCCGCCGTAAGTGTGTCGACGCCGTCACGCAACGCCATTGGGCGGAGTGCCGGTGTACGCGGGGTAGTCGTCGGGGACGTCGAAGCCGAACTCGTGCAGGTAGTCGCCGGCGACATGGGCTCGGAAGACCGCCCGCGTCGCGGCCGTCGAACGGCGCAGCGTCGCGGCGTAGCTGATGACACCGCCCTCGACGACCCGTCCGCCCGGGAGTTCGTACGTCGCGGTCGCGTACCGGTCGGCGTGCGCCGGGTCGCTCAGGTTTATCTCCGGGGGGAGGGGAACGTAGTCGTAGCCGCGCTCGACGGCCATGTTCCGGTAGGCGAGGGCGGCGTCGATGTTCCCCGTCTCGAAGGCGCTTATCAACTGCGTCTCCGGGTATACCTGGTCGCGCTCGGGGACCGCCTCGCGGAGGTCGCGTTCGAGGCCGTAGTGCTCGGTGGCGAGTTCGAGCGCGAACAGCGCCCGGTAGCCGAGTGGGTCGGTGTCCGGGTCCGTCCGCCCCAGCGAGACATCTTCCGAAAGCAGGGGCCGATACCAGCGCTCGGCCGCCGCGACGCGCTCCCCGCCTTCGCTGTCGGCGTCGTACGCGAGGACGAGTTCGTTGGTCGCGAACTCGGCGTACCAGTCGGGGGCGAGCGGCGAGTCGAAGAGGGCGGGGTCGGCCAGCGAGACGATATCAGGGTCCTTGGTCCCCTCGGCTACGAGGCGGGCCGCCGTCGCGGAGCCGCGGGCTTCGGGACGGAGCGGGGTATCGAGCGCGGGGCGGAGCCCGTGCTCGACCGCGTCGTTCAGGCTTCCGGCGACGAGCATCGAGACCGATCCCTCGGAGCCGGCACAGCCCGCGACCCCCCCTAGTGCGCCCGCTACCCCCGCGAGAACGGCGCGTCGTGACCGGCGGGGAGCGGACATGGGCTTGAATTTGAGTGGTTCACCAACGAAGTTAACTCAAACGTTTCTGTTTGACCACCTTTGGACGCCGAAGAAACATCACTCACCGAACGACAAGCCGAAGTCCTGGCACTTCGGGAGGACGGACTCACCCGGCGCGAGGCTACGCGTAGGCGCCGTCAACCCTTTGCCGGTGCCGTGACTCACGCCGGACGTGCTCCCGTGGGAGGAGGGCTACTGGCTCGTTCGCTTCCTCCTTCAGCGCGGGCTGGCGGCTATCTACCTCTGTGCCTTTCTCGTTGCCGCCACCCAGTTCCGCCCGCTCGCCGGCGAGAACGGGCTGTTCTCGCTGCGTTCGTACGCCGAGCGCGCGAGCGTAACCGACGGCCCGAGCCTCTTTCAGTTCTTTCCGAGCGACCGCGCCGTCGCGCTCGCGGCGTGGGCAGGCGTCGGGCTCTCCCTGGTGGCTCTGCTCGCGGGCCCGTACTTTCTCCCGCCGGACCTGGCGGTTCCCGCTTCGATGGGCCTCTGGTTCCTGCTGTGGGGCCTCTGCCAGTCCTTCGTGAACGCCGGCGGGCTCTTCTACGGCTACGGCTGGGAGTCGATGTTGTTGGAGACGGGTTTCCTGGCGGTGTTCCTGGGCGCCGGGCCGACCGGACCGCCGGTGCTCATCGTCTGGCTGTTCTCGTGGCTGCTCTTTCGCAACATGTTCGGCGCGGGCCTCATCAAAATGCGCGGCGACCGCTGTTGGCGCGATCTGACCGCGATGGATTTCCACTACGAGACGCAGCCGATGCCGAACCCGGGGAGCTGGTTCGCCCATCACCTGTCCGAGCGGTTCCACCGCCTCGAAGTGGTGGGGAACCACGTCGTCGAGCTCGCGGTCCCCTTCCTCTATTTCGCCCCCGAGCCGTACGCCTCGGTCGCGGGCGTGCTCACCGTCGGCTTTCAGGGCTGGCTCATGCTGACGGGGAACTTCTCGTGGCTGAACGCCCTGACCATCGTGCAGGCGATCGCCGTCACGAGCGATCGGACGCTGGCGGCCGTGTTGCCCGTGAGCGCGCCCGCCGCGGCGCCGGCCCCGCTCTACTTGCAGGTGCTGGCGGCGGGTGTGACCCTGCTGGTGCTCGCGCTGAGTTACTACCCGGTGACGAACATGCTCTCCCCGAACCAGCGGATGAACGCCGGCTTCGACCCCTTCCACATCGTTAACACCTACGGCGCGTTCGGGTCGATAACGAAAGAGCGCTACGGGTTGGTCGTAGAGGGCACGAATCAGGAACACCCCGAGGAGGGCGACTGGGCGGCGTACTCGTTCAAGGGCCATCCCGACGACCCGAGCAAGCGCCCGCGACAGTGGGCGCCCTACCACCTCCGCCTGGACTGGCAGCTCTGGTTCGCCGCGATGCGCCCCCGACCGGGGCGGCGACAGCAGTGGGTGTTCACCCTGCTGGAACGGCTGCTGGACGGCGATTCGTCGGTCGAGGGTCTGCTGGCGGACGTTCCCTTCGACGACGGCCCCGAGAAGGTGCGGGTGCTTCGCTATCGCTACCGGTTCACGACGCCCGAAGAGCGGGCGGAGAGCGGCGACTGGTGGGTCCGCGAGCGCGTCGGGGCGTACGTGCCCGCGACGTCGAACCCCGGCCCGGGACCCTTCGGAGGTGAACTGCGGTGACGGAACGCTTCGTGCAAGCGATTGTCGTCGGGGGGATTGCGCTGGTGGCCGGGTTGTGGGCCGTGGAACTGGGGTCGGGCGCGGCGTGGTGGGGTGGCGTCGGATTGGTGGTTATGGGTGTGCTCGGGTTCGCGTGGGGGATACACAGCGAGTTGTCGGTGTAGACGGTGCTACTGTAATAGCCGGAGCGCGAGGCTACGAGTGTTCAAGCAGATAGGTCCCGGTCTTTGCGCTGCTGTAGACGGACGAGCCCGCCAGTACCAGTAAACAGAGGCCGATGAACTGTCCGCCGGTGAGTTCCCCGAACGATGGCGCCCCCAAGAAAATCCACGCGTCACAATAGACACCGAAGAGACAAACAGCACTGAGACCCAGTTTGGTCATCGCAACGTACCACGGACGTAGTTCAACTGGCTCGACGCCTTCATACCGTATCGCCGCTCGTCGAACGGCATCTCCCCAGCCGACTGATCGGGAGTACCCTGACTGAACACACCCCACGAGTGCGTAGGTAGTTATCACAGTCACCGTGATCCCGGTCGGCCAACTGAGGGCGAAGAGCCCCGAATTCCATTCCACACAGAAGTACACGAGAGCGAAAATGAGGCCGAAGCAACATCCAAAAATTCGGAAGAGATGTGCGAGGACTTGGGCGAAATGAGCTAGCGTCTCACTTGCGAGCACACAATCAGGGAGCCAGCGAGCGGCGGTTCGGGGTGTTAACAGGGGCCCAGAGAAGTTCAAGACAACTGCTACAGGAACGGTGAGAAAAATCAGCGACACTGTGAGTTCGGCGATCATCGTCCGAGAGAACGCTACGGGCCAAGACACTGCTTCCGATCCGATTGCCGCCCGGAAAGAACGCGCCTATCGCTACGCGTGGAACCGCTTCCCGCAGTTCCGGCACGTCGCCCAGTCGCCCGATACCTTCTGCTTCTCATCGCAGTTCGGACAGGTTGTCCACGACGAACCGCCGTAGTGAGACATATTGAGAGGAAACGGCATGTGGTATCAAAAACGACGGCCAAGCGGACTGAAAGTGAATCCTCCACGACTGGCAGAAGATCCTGATGAACAACCTCTTTCAGTAGGTAGAAGGCACAATCCTCTGGCGTTCGTTCACATCTCCTCGCAAATGTGTGGATAGAAAGTCGGCCTCGGCACTCATAGGGTTCGTCACCGCCGGTTGCCGCCGGCTCGGGACACCCTATTTCGTCATCGGCCGAATGGAACGAAACGCCCGACCCGAATGGTCGTTTCGCTCCGCTATGCCCACTCGTACCACGGCGCTGTCGTGTAGAAACCCGTTTACGCCCGAATCGCTTGCTTCCCCTAATGAGTTACCGCGTCGGTCTGGTGGGCAAGCCCTCGGTGGGCAAATCCACGCTGTTCAACGCCGCGACGATGAACGACGTGCCCGAGGGGGCCTACCCCTTCACCACCATCGACCCGAGCGTCGGCGAGGCCTACGTCGGCATCGACTGCGCCGCACCCGAGTTCGAGGAAGAATGTGAGCCGAACCACGGCTTCTGCACCCACGAAACTCGCTACGTCCCCGTCAAACTCGTCGACGTTGCGGGCCTCATCCCGGGCGCCCACGAGGGCAAAGGGCTGGGGAATCAGTTCCTCACGGACCTCAACGAGACGGACGTACTCGTCCACGTCGTGGACTTCTCCGGGACGACGGACATCGAGGGCGAAACCACGGAAGGACATGACCCCCGCGAGGACATCGACTTCCTCGAAAACGAACTCGACATGTGGTATCTTGACATCCTGGAGAAGGGCCTGAAGAAGTTCGAGAGCACGTACCAGGGGCCGAACCCGGGCGACGAAATCACGGTCCAGAGCGTCCTTGAAGAGCAGATGAGCGCCTTCCGCATCAAGGAGGAGGAACTCAAGCAGGTGATTCTCTCGCTGGGACTGGAACTCGACCACACGACGTGGGAGGACACGGACAAGGAGGCGCTCGCCCGCGAAATCAGAAAGCGGACGAAGCCGATGGTCGTCGCGGCGAACAAGATGGACACGCCCGAAGCCCAGGAGAACTACGAGGAGATTACCTCGGACCCCGACTACGAGCATCTCACCATCGTTCCCGCGAGCGCCCACGCCGAGAAAGCCCTCAAGAACGCCGACGAGGGCGGCGTCGTGGACTACCGACAGGGGGCCGACTCCTTCGATATCACCGGCGACGTATCGGGGGAACAGCGCGAGGGCCTCGAACAGATCCGCGAGTTCGTCGAGTCGTTCGGCGGAACGGGCGTCCAGCAGGCCCTCGAAGCCGCGCTCTTCGAAGAACTCGGCCTGAAAGCGGTGTTCCCGGGGACGGCGAACGGCAACTGGACGAAGGGGCCGTTTCGGGATTGTTTCCTCCTTCCCGGGGACGCGACGGCGGAGGGCTTCGCCTACCACCTTCACTCGGACATCGGCGACGGCTTCCTCCACGCCATCGACTGTCGGTCCGGGCGACAGGTCGGCGCGGACACCGACTTGGACCACCGCGCCGTCGTGGAAATCGTGACGACGAACTAGGCGTTAAAGGCCCAACCGCCCGCGGGCGAAGGCGATGCCGGTTTTGAGTTTCGAGGGGCGGGTGATGCGGTCGTGTTCCGCGCGGGTGAGCGCGAAGTCGAAGACGTCGAGGTTCGCGCGCAGGTGGGTCTCGCTGGTAGATTTGGGAATCGTGAGGACGTTCTCGTGTTGGGTCACCCAGCGTAGGGCGACCTGCGCGGGCGACTTGTCGTATTTCTCCCCGATTTCGACGAGGAGGTCGTCCCGGAGCGCGCCGCCGTGCGCGAGCGGGCTGTACGCCGTGAGAAGTACGTCCTCGCGCTGGCAGTAGGCCAGGAGTTCCCGCTGAGGGTTGAACGGGTGGAACTGTACCTGGTTCGTGAACACCGGTTCCGCCGAGAACTCGCGGGCGCGCTCCAGGCGTTCGACCCCGAAGTTCGAGACGCCGATGCGCTCGGCGTGCCCCTCGCGGACCGCCGCGCTCAGGCCGGCCATCGTCGCCTCCAGGTCCGCGAGCGGGTGGGGCCAGTGGATGAGCAGGAGGTCGACCGATTCGACGCCCAGTTTCTCCGTGCTCTCGGCCGCGGAATCGAGAACCTCCCGGTAGGACCGGTTGGACGGGTCGACCTTCGTGGTGAGGAAGATGTCCTCGCGCTCGACGTCCGAATCGGCGATGGCCCGTCCCACCTCGCGCTCGTTGCCGTACAGCTGGGCGGTGTCGACGTGCCGATAGCCCGCGTCGAGCGCGGTGCGGACGGCCTCGTAGCAGGACTCCCCTTCCATGCGCCACGTTCCCAACCCTATTTTCGGGACCGTCGCGCCGTCGTGGTCGATAGCGGTGTCGTACACTCCCATGGCGGGGATTCGTCGGCCATCCCCCTCGCTCTTGTGGAACCGTTTACCCGTTGTTCGGCGTTTGTGGCGGGGAGATACAAGTCCCTCGCGTCCAAAAGGAGCGTATGGACTCGAACGTCGGCGGTGCGGACAGACTCGTGCGGGCAGTGTTGGCGGCCGTCCTGAGTGTCGTCGCCCTCCGGGCGCTGACCGGGGGGAAGCGGAAGTCGGGCCTGCTGGCGGGCGCCGCGGCGCTCGGCCTCGGCTTCAACGCCGTCACCTGTTTCTGTGGGGTGAACAAGGCGCTCGGAGTCGATACGGCAGGGGAGTGAAGGGGCCACCCGATGCTGTGGCTACGGAAACGAAAGTGGGCCGGCGCGAATTCGAATCACCGCGGAGCAAGCTCCGCGAGCCATCGTTCGCTTCGCTCACGAGGACGCGGTTACGGCCACCCGAAGGCCGAAGGATACCAAGCTACCCGAGTCGAAGTGCGGGAAAAGTGGGCCGGCGCGAATTCGAATCGCGGTTACGGCCACCCGAAGGCCGAAGGATACCAAGCTACCCCACCGGCCCGCAGTCGAAACGTGGCCGTGTGGCGGTTTAACCCTTCCGGAACCTAGTACTGGACGTAGCCTGCGGTGTCGAGATAGTTGTGCGCGACCGTGATGGCGTCGTCGCCGTGGAGGGCCTTCGGACCCAGCCGGACGCGCTCGTCGGCGGCCTCCCCCAGCAGGTCGGCCTCGCGCTCGGTGAAGTCGTTGTGGTCCGAGAGGACGAACGCCAGGTCCTCGGGGGGCTCTAACTCGACGACGGGGTCGCCGTCCTCGTGGAGTTGAATCACCGTTCCGTCGAGGGTGTCGAGAACGGCCTCGAAACCGCGCTTGGAGGCGTAGATGCCGGGCGTGCTCTCGTTCTCGCGGTGGCCGATGGCGCCCTCCTTCGCCTCGATCCCTTGCCGAATCAGCGAGGCGATGTTGCGCTCGTCGGGCGAGAGATACCGCAGTTCGGAGCCCTCGAAGCGCAGCGTGAGTTCGTCCCGGAGGACCAGAAAGACCCGGGCGTCTTCGCGGATGTCGTGCGAGAGGCAAAAGGCGGCGTTCACACACCGACAGAGCGCGTCGAGGCGGCCGGCGCCGCCGGCGAGGTCGTCGAGCGAGAACTCCGGATCGACGGGGGCGTCGTGGCCGAGAACGACGAACTGGCGCATACCCGGAGGAGACCGGAGACGGAGAAAGGTCCGTCGTTAGCGTCCGCCGAACTCGCGGTCCGTGTCGGAGTTATCGGTTCCCGCGTCCGGGTCGTCGTCGCTGTCCCCGGCGTCGCTCTCGATGGCCCCCCCGTCGGCCCGAATCTCCCCGCGAACGTCCTCGATGGGGTCCAGGTCGGGCTCCACGTCGCCGAGCACGAGCGCCGCGTAGTAGCGCACGAACACCTGCAAGGGGACCTGAACGTAGCCCACGGCGAGGAGGAGTGTGAGGCCGTAGAGGAACACGCCGACGGCGATGAGAGCGCCCGCGGCGAGGCCCAATCCGCCGGGGCCGGCCAGCAGAAACGCCGGAATCCCGAAGACGATGCCGAACGGAATCAGGAGGACGAAGCCGGCTATCGCGGCGATGATGCCGGCGACGAACCCCACGGCGAGGTTAAGGACGAAGCCCATGAACGCGTAGGCGCCGAACTCCTTGAGGTTCGACCGAACCGCGGGCCAGAGCCGACGCCAGGCGGCGAGGACGCCGCGGTCCTCGGTCAGCATGATGGGCACGACGAACATCGTCGTGAAGCCGTTGACGAGGCCGAGTACGATGGCGAGGGGGATGAAGACGAAGAAGAGCGCGAGCAAGAACAGGAAGGCGACGGTCGACTGGGTGAGGAATGCGAAGGCGAACAGCCCGGCGACCGGGAGGAACACCACGAGCGCGAGGGCAATGCGGAAGCCGAAGAGCCGAGCGCCCTTCCCCAGGTTGCGTCGGGTACCGGCCCGCACTTCGAGGGTCTTCGTCCGGAGGGCGTCGAAGAGGACGAACTGCATCACGGAGCCGAGCAAGCCGAGTATCAACCCGATGAGGAGCGCGACGAGGACGACCGCGGCGATGAGCAACAGCGCGCCATCGGGGACCGCACCGCCCGTCGCCGGTTCGGACGGCGAGACGGCGTTCCCGCCCGTCCCGAAGGGTGAGGCTACGGTGGCGCCCCCCGCGAGGAGGGCGACGACGGCGAAGCGGAACCACCGCCGGAGGTCGAAGGGCAACAGCAGGGACTTGGTGGCGTCGACGGCGTCGTCGACGTCGTCGAATGCGTGGAGGGCCATGCCCGACCATCGGCCCCGGGAGGTAGTAAAAGTAACCCGCGGGATGGAAAGACACGAAAGCCCGCGGCACCCAGAGGGAGTATGATACTCGACACGGCCCGCGACCTCCTCGGTTCGGGGCCACTCTGTGACCCCTGTCTGGGTCGGCCCTTCGCGGACCGGAGTTTCGGCCTCACGAACGAGGCGCGGGGGAACGCCCTCCGCACGGCGCTCGCGCTCGAGGACGACGAGCCCTACGAATCGCCCGACACCGAGGCCTGCTGGGTGTGCGAGGGCGTCTGCGCCGACCACGAGGAGTGGGCCGAACGCGCCGTTGCGGCCTTCGAGGACGTCGACTTCTCGACGTATCAGGTCGGGACGCGAGTACCCCCGCTGCTGGAGGAGAACGACCGCCTGCTCCGCGAGGAGGCGGGGATGGACCCCGACGCCGGCGAGCCCCTAAAATCCGCGTTCAACCGCGAAGTGGGCAAGCGCTTCGGCCGGTTGACGGACACCGAGGTCGACTTCGAGCGCCCGGACGTGCTGGCGCTCTGCCACCTGGAGCGCGACGAGGTCGAAGTGCAGGTCAATCCGGCGTTCGTCTACGGCCGCTACGAGAAACTCGAACGCGACATCCCGCAGACGGAGTGGCCCTGCCGGGAGTGTGGCGGCTCCGGCAAGCAGTTGGGCGACGGCGGCGAGGAACCCTGCGAGCACTGCGGGGGATCGGGCTACCTCTACGACACGAGCGTCGAGGAGGAGATTACCCCCCACGTGAAGGAGGCGATGGACGGCGTGGAGGCGCTCTTCCACGGCGCGGGCCGCGAGGACGTGGACGCGAGGATGTTGGGGACGGGGCGGCCGTTCGTCGTCGAGATCAAGAACCCGACACGCCGCTCGCCCGACGCCGCGGCGCTCCAGCGGGAGATAAACGAGACGTCCGACCTCGTCCGGGTGAGCGGGCTCGCGCTCGCGACCCACGAGATGGTCGAGCGCGTGAAGGAACTCGACGCGAGCAAAACGTACCGGGCCGACGTCGAGTTCGACGGCGACGCGAGCGCCGACGACCTCGAAGCCGCCTGCGAGGAACTCCGGGGGAAGACGGTCGAACAGCGCACGCCGAACCGGGTCGACCACCGGCGCTCTGACCTCGTGCGCGAACGGACGGTGTACAGTATCGAGGCCGACCGCGAGGACGCGCGCCACGCAACCATCGAAATCCACGGCGCGGGCGGACTCTACATCAAGGAGCTCATCAGCGGCGACGAGGGGCGGACCGAACCGTCGCTCGCGGGGCTGCTCGGCGTTGGCGCCGAGGTGACGGCGCTCGACGTGACCGCCGTCGAGGGCGAGGAGGAGCCGTTCGCCGACGAGGACTACCTCCGGGAGTAGCCGGCGGGTCCGAACGCGAGAGCGCAGCCGTTTTGCGCCCGCGCGCCGATGTCGAGCCATGCGATTCGGCGCCGACGAAGCCGGGAAGGGGCCCGTGCTGGGCTCGATGTTCGCCGCCGCGGTGCGCGCGCCGGCCGCCGCGCTCCCCGAGGGCGTAGACGACTCGAAGCGCCTCACACCAGCGAAACGGGAGGCACTCGACGCCGCGATACGCGACGCCGGCGAGGTGGCCGTGGCCGAGGTCCCCGTCGCGCGCATCGACGACCCCGAGACGGACATGAACAGCCTCACCGTCGGGGCCCACGCCGAGGCCATCGCGGGCATCGCGGCGGACGGCGACGACGGGCTCTGCGACGCCGGCGACACCGACGAGGGGCGCTTCGCCCGCCGGGTGGCCGAGCGCGTGTCTGCCGATATCGACCTCCGTGCCCGGCACCGCGCCGACGAGGGAGACCCCCACGTCGCGGCGGCGAGCGTCGTCGCGAAGGTGGCCCGCGACGCGCACGTTTCGGCGTTGGCCGACGAGTACGGCGACGTGGGCAGCGGCTACCCGAGCGACCCGACGACCCGCGACTTTCTGCGCGATTGCGTCGCCGACCGCGGCGAACTGCCCGACTGCGCCCGGCGGAGTTGGTCGACCTGCGAGGACGTGTTGGCGAAGGTCGAACAGGCCGCGCTCTCCGAGTTCTAGAGGTAGTCGTACAGCCGGAGCAGGCCGAGCGCGCCGAGCCCGGCGATGGCGGTGCCGAGGACGACCGCGGGGAGGCTCGTACCGGGCGCGGCCTGCGCGCTGTTCAAGACTATCTGGATACCGGTCCCGAGAAGGACGAGGAGGAACCCCGTCAACACCAGCGTCCCGAGCACGTCCCAGAGCGCGTCTCGGACGGCGTGGTGGACCGCGTCGTACACCTCCCGCTCGGTGAGAGCTGTCGCGCCGTCGTCCGGCGTCGGACCGGTTCCATCGCTCGGGTCGTTTTCGTCGCTCGGATCGGTGGAGGGCATACCTCAACGACGGACGCCGAAGGAAAAAAAGGTTCAGCCGGTCAGTGGTCGGTCAGCCGCGAGCGCAGGATGTCGCCGTACGCCGGCCGGGTGACGATGACCCCGACCAGCACGCCGAGGATGGTGACGATGGCGAAGCCCTGCAGGTCACCGAGCGAGAGCACCGCGAGCGGCGACATCGCGATGATGGTCGTGGCGGCGGCGGCGCCGATGACCCACAGCGCCTTCCGGAAGCGGGACTGGAACACCCGCGAGGAGGACACCTCCTCGGTCATCACCTCGTCGGCGATGATGATGAGGTCGTCCACCCCCGTTCCGATGACCGCGATGAAGCCGGCGATGACCGAGAGGTCGAGCGGGTAGCCGATGGCCGCGGCGAAGCCCAGGAGGATGACGACCTCCGAGAGCGCGGTCAGCACCATCGGGGCGGCCACCCACGGCCGGCCGTAGCGGAGGAAGACGACTCCCGCGACGGCGAGGACGGCGACGAGCCCGGTCACGAAGGAGTAGAGCTTGAAGTCCTCGGCGAGCTCCGAGGAAAGGAAATACGACGTGCCGGACTGCAGGTCGAGGGGCGCGGGCAGGGCGCCGGCCTGCAGGTCCACGCGCAGGTCCTGTGCCTGGCTCAGGTTGGTCGCGGTGATGATGAACTGGCGCTCCTCGAGGAACGCGCCGCTCTCGATGTCACCGGCGAGACCGTCTGACATCGACGCCTCGTAGACGACGTTGCCGTCACGAACGGTGACGATACAGTAGCCGGGGGCCTCGGAGGTGGCCGGGTTATTGCAGTTCTGAATCCCTCTATCGCTGGTGAACCCGTTCTGTCGCATCACCTGGGAGAACCGCTCGGCGCCCTCCGCGGTGAGCGTGATGGGAACCGCGGGCTGGGGTGGCTGGCCGTACTGGCCGGCCGGGCGCACGTCGGATATCTCGTCCTGCGTGATGGCGGTCGTGTTCCGGTCCGTGCCGTCGCCGCTCGGATAGCGCGCGACGACGCGGACGACACCGCGGTCCTGGACGAGTTCGCGGACCTCGCTCGCGTTGGTGTTCGGGACCTCGATGACGATGAACGTCTCGCCGCTGGCCGAACGGGACTGCTGGACGTTCCCGCCCGAGAGGCCCGCGGCGTTGATTTTGCTCCCGATAGTCCGGACGATGGCCGCGCGCGTGGTCTCGGTGACGCCGTCCTCGACGGAGGTCGGTTCGTAGTTCAACTCGGTGAGGGCGTTCGAGAGCTCGTCCGTCGAGACGTTGCCGTAGGCCTCGATGGCGCCCTCGCCGCCGACGATGCCCACGTCGGTGACCTCGACGCCGAGCGCGTCCGCGACTTGGCTTCGCGTGTCCGCGTCCGTGTTGTTGATGCCGTAGGCGACGACGCCGTCGACGGGCGCGCGAAGCCGGGTCCCGCCGTCGAGTTGGATGCCGTACTGGAGGTTCGTGAGCCCCGTGTCCGCGGTGGCGTTCGTCGGGGCGGCGTCGGCGCCGATACCGGGCGCGAAGAGGGCCGCGCCGCTGGCTACGATCAGGACGCCGAGCACGACGATGCGCCAGCGTTCGCGGACGGCGCTCATCGCGCCACCCCCTCGAACTTGTACCAGCGGAGCAGGCTGAGATTGAGCATGTACGTGTTCATCAGGTCCGTCGCGAGGCCGAAGACGAGAATGATGCCGATAGAGGAGAGCAGGTCGATGCCGAAGGCGTAGGCGACGACGGACATCACGGACATCGCGGACAGGGAGGTGACCGTCATCGTCACACCGGTCCGCATCGCGCGACGGACGCTCTCGTAGAAGTCGCCGGAGCGGCGGAGGACGTGGTTGTTCAACAGGATGTCCGAGTCGACCGAATAACCGATGAGCATCAGCAGGGCCGCGACCGTCCCCAGCGAGAGTTGGATGCCGAGCAGGTTCATCAGCGCGACCGGCACCACGATGTCCGAGAACGCCGAGATGACGACGGCGATGGAGGGGATGAACGTGCGGAACAGCGCGAACACGAGGACGCTCATCCCGAGGAACGCGATGCTGAGTCCCAGCAGCGCGACCGACTGCGCGCCGGAGCCGAAGGAAGGCGACGTCGAGGAGATCGAACGTATCGTGTACCCCGCCGCCTCGGTCTGCGAGCGAATCGACCCCTGGTCGGTGGACTGGAACGTTATCAGGTGGGTGTTCTCCTGGGTCGGAATCGCGCGAACCGACTCGACGGAGGCGTCGAAGGTGTCGCGTATCTGGTCCTGTGACGCCGCGGTCTGTACGGTGAGCTCCGTGCCCCCGGTGAACTCGATGCCGAGGGCGACGGGCGTCCCGGTGAGGAAATACCAGCCGACGATGACCAGCAACGCGAGCGCCAACACCGCGACGGGGATGGCGGCGAGTTGCCGGTTCGAATATCGGCTGAAGTCCACTTCAGGGACTTCGAACGTGGCCATACGGCCGGATTGTGAGACGGGGGGGATAAGCCTTTCAGAACGCGGACAGCCGCGGCCCCGCAAGTGAGGGGCGCACAGCGAACTCGACACCCCTCAGCGAGAGGCACGGTGACGTTCGTTCAGCGATAGCGCACGGCGACGAATCCCTCACCGGCCCGGACCTCCACGGTGTCGGCGCCGAGGCGGGCGGCCCGCGCGACGGTGGCCTCGTCCTCGACGACGTCCGCGACGGCCGCCGTCGTGTCGGGCACGCCGATGACGTGGACCGTGTCGCCCTCGACGGCGAGTTGCGCGAGTTCGCCCTCCGCCGGCGCGGCGTCGGCGGCGTCGGGGTGGGGCTCGCCCTCGGCCTCGCGCACGTCGATGTCCCGCTCGGCGGTCAGTTCGGCGACCTCCCACGCGGCGCCCGCGGGCGGAACGGGTTCGATTGTCGCCTCGACGACCGCGCCCGCGTCGAGGCCGGGGTTCTCGGCGAGCGCGTGGACCTGTCCGTTCGCCACGTCCTGCAACACGGCGGTTTCCTCGTCGGCCTCCATCACGTAGAAGACGGCGGCTTTGGGGCTGGTGTCGGTCATATCTCCACAAGCGGGCTCGCGTTTTTCCGCTTGTCGCTATCGAGTGCGAAACCAGAGAGCAGCGATGAGGAGGGCCGCGGCGGCCGGGAAGGCGAGCCCCGTCAGCGGCGGCGCGGCGTACAGCGCGGCGATGAGCGGTTCGAGCGCGCCGGCGGCGCTCGCCGGGTCGCGCAGGTCGGCCGGAATGGAGGCCAGAAGCGTGCCGTACAGCGAGCAGACGAAGAGAAATCCCGCGAGCGCGAAGGCGGCGTCGTGGCGCGAACTCGGCGGGGCCTCCCGGCGGCGGTGGCGTCGCGCGACGGCCAGCACCGGCGCGACCAGCGGGAAGAGTATCAGGAGGCCCACGACGCCGAAGAAGGCCCGCGAGAGCGTCGTCGAGCCGCCCCGCAACGAGGCGGTGCTCGCGATGAGCGTCACCAGCGAGAGCGTCAGGGCGACGGCAACAAAGAGGGCCACGAGCGCCGAGAGGACGGCGTACGCGCGGAACAGCCACGACTCGCTGTGCCGGGCGGCGTAGGGGAACGAACCGACCAACCCGCGGTAGTCGTCGCCGAGCATACGTTCGGGAAGGGGTGGGGGAGGCATAACCGCCACGGACCCGAACCCGCAGGGGTTTAGCCGGCCGGCCGTACGTGGGTGTATGGACCGACCGGTCGTCGCCGCGGGCTTCCTCGCCGCGGGGCTCGCGCTCGTCGGGACACTCCTCCCCGAATCCCCGAATCCGCCGGCCGTGGCGCTCGCCGCGCTCTCGCTTCTCGGATACAGTGCTGTTCGCTACGGCCTCCTCGACGTGAAACGGGGAGCCGCGGTCGGCGCGCTTGGCGGTGGCGGGGTGACGGCGCACGCGCTCGTGTTCGGCTCGGGGAACGCCGCGCTGCTGGCGGGCGCCGGGGGAGTGGGCGCCGCGCTCGCCGCCTCGTTCGTCGGCGGGGACGCCGCCGAGCGGGCGGGAGCGGTGGTTCAGGCGTCGCTCGTGGGCGTGGGTGGCTATCTCGTAATCGTGCTCGCCAGCGTCTACGTGCTCACCGCGCTGGATGCCTTTGGGCTCGCGGAAAACCCCCTCGCGTCGACCGTGAGCAGTCAGCTATCGACCCTGCTGGGCGCGCTCATCGCCGCCGGCTTCTACCTCGCGACGAACGACGAGGGACGGTCGTATATCGACCTCTCGATACCTGGTCGGCGGGCCGTCATCGGGTTCGTTGGGGGCGCCGGTGCGACCGTAGTGGTGTATCTGGGTGCGGCCGCGGCGTTCGCTGCGCTGGGCATCGAGACGAGCCCCCATCAGATACAGGAGACGGTGGCCGGCAACCCCGAACTGCTGGTCGCGTTGGTGCCGGCGTCCTTCCTGTTCGTCGGGGTGGGCGAGGAACTGCTCTTCAGAAACCTCGTCCAGAAGCGCCTCGCGGAGGAGTTCCCCGACGCGTGGGCAGTCACGCTCGCCAGCGGGGTGTTCGCGGCCGTCCACTTGACAGCGTACCTCACCGACGGCGGGTCGCCGGGGGCGTCGCTGCTCGTCGTGTTCGCCGTCTCGCTCGTCTTCGGCGCCGCATACGCCTACAGCGGGAACCTCCTCGTTCCGATTGCCCTCCACGGGACGTACGACTCGGTCGTGTACGCCATCATGGTGTACGGCGCCTGAGTCGGGTGTCGGCTGAGCGTCTGACGGGAGCTTAAGCGGTGTGAGGAAGTATAGCATGGGTATGCCCCGGGAGATATCCGTTTACTGCGAGGACGAGACCGTCGCCAACATCGACGCGCTCGCCCGGGAGTACGGCGTCCCGCGTGAGGAGGTCGTCCGCCAGTTGGTGCAAACGGGATTGGAGGAAGTCAAGTAAGTGCAGGTCGTGCGACAGCCGTCCTGCCCGAAGGTGTGGGACGTGCGTCAGCCGACTCACCTGACCTACCTACGTCGGGTTCTTCCGCGCGAGCTCCGTCCCGCAAACCGGACAGCGCTCCTTGTTCTCGTCGAACTCCCGACCACAGCCCTGACACTGGAACGTCCAATCGCGTTGCTCCTCGATGCCGCCCTGCGCGATAGATTCGACCGGCACGCCGAGGCGCTCGGCGACGTTCTGCATCGCGTAGTCGTCGGTGACGAGCACGGCGTCGAGTTCGAGCGCCGCGGCGACGAGGCGGACGTCGACCTCGGAGAGGGTCTCCAGGTCGCCGGTTTCACGGGCCGCCGTGCGTACGCGGTCGAGGGCGGCCGCGCCGGGCACTTGGATGTGCATCCCGCCGCCCTCCATCGCCTCGAATCGGAACCGCGTCTCGTCGGTGAGCTCCTCGCGGACCGCCGGGATGGTGGCGATTTCGTCGTCGGCCTCGTACCCCTCGATGAACGCCGTGGCGTCCAGGACCTCCATTATCGGGAGACGACGATGTAGTCCTTCACCGCCTGCACGTTGCCCACGGGGATCTGGTAGTGACCGTCCTCGTCGCGGGGGAAATCGAGCGCGGGGCCGCCTTCGAGCGGCTCGACCAGCAGGTCGTTGAGCGCGCCGGATTTGAGGTCCATCGTGATGTTGTACAGCTCGCCGAGTTCGGTGCCGTCCGCCCCCATCACCGCTTTGCCGGAGAGGTTCTGGGCGAGGATGTCTGCCATGCCCCCGCGTTCCCCGGCGAGCGCCTTAAAACTCGCGGGGGACGGAACGCCGGGGAGAACGCGAGTCGAAGGGCTTAGGTCCCTACCACGACTCCAGACCGATAACAGCCGTTCTCCCGGGGCGATTCTCATGTCGGAACCAGAAACCAATGCAGACGTTGACGCGGACGCGGGCGCGCTTCGCACCCCTATCGTGGCGGTGCTCGGGCACGTCGACCACGGGAAAACGAGCCTCCTCGACAAGATACGCGGGTCGGCCGTTATCGAGGGGGAGGCCGGCGCAATCACCCAGCACATCGGGTCGACGGAGGTCCCGTTGGACACCGTCTCGCAGGTCGCTGGGAGCCTGGTGGACCCGACGGAGTTCGACCTGCCCGGGCTCCTGTTCATCGACACCCCGGGCCATCATTCCTTCACGACCCTGCGCTCCCGGGGCGGGGCGCTCGCGGACATCGCCATCCTCGTCGTGGACGTCAACGACGGCTTCCAGCCCCAGACCGAGGAGGCCATCGAGATTCTGAAGAACACGGGGACGCCGTTCGTCGTCGCCGCGAACAAGGTCGACACCGTACCGGGGTGGAACCCGAACCCCGATTCGCCCATCAAGCCCTCCTACGAGGGGCAAAGCGACCGGGTCCGGGGGGACGTGGACGAGAAGCTCTACGAGATTATCGGCGAACTCTCCGACGCCGGCTTCTCCTCCGATTTCTACTGGCGCGTCCAGAACTTCCGGAACAACATCGGCGTCATCCCCGTCTCCGCGGAGACCGGCGAGGGCGTGCCGGACCTCCTCACGGTGCTCATGGGCCTCGCCCAACGCTACATGAAATCGGAGATGGAAATCGACGCGGCGGGTCCCGGCGCGGGCACGGTGTTGGAACTCAAGGAGGAGCAGGGTTTCGGGACGACCCTCGACGTGATTCTCTACGACGGCACCGTCAGGGAGGACGACGAAATCGTCGTCGGCGGTCTACAGGGCCCCATCGAGACGGAGGTCCGGGCACTCCTGAAGCCCCGGCCGCTCTCGGAGATCCGCACCGAGAAGCAGTTCGAGCGCGTCGGGGAAGTGTCGGCGGCGACCGGCATCAAAATCGCCGCCCCCGGGCTGGAGGACGCCATGGCCGGCGCCCCCGTTCGCGTCGTCAGAAACCGCGAGCGCGGCGAAGTGCTCGCGGACGTGGAGGCCGAACTCGCCTCCGTCCAAGTGGATACGACCGACGAGGGCATCGTCGCGAAGGCCGACACCCTCGGGAGCCTGGAGGCACTCTCGAACGCCCTCAATGAGGCCGAAATCCCCGTGATGCGCGCCGAAGTCGGCGATATCCAGCCCCGCGACGTGTCGGTCGCGTCCACCGTCGAGGACGAGAAACAGCGCGTCATCCTCGGCTTCAACGTCGAGATGTCGCGGGACGCCGAGCGCCGGGCGGAGGAGTCGAACGTCGAGGTGTTCAACCACGACGTCATCTACCAACTCGTCGAGGACTACGAGAACTACGTCGAGGAAATCGAGCGCGCCCAACAGGAGGCCGTCTTCGAGAACGTCATCCGGCCCGCACGGTTCAACGTGTTACAGGACCACACCTTTCGACAATCGGACCCCGCAGTCGTCGGCGTCGAGGTCGGTTCGGGCACGCTGAAGAACAACGCACCGGTGGGGAAGTGGGAGGGCAACGAGTTGAACAAAGTCGGAACGGTACAGGGCATCCAATCGCAGGGCGAGGACGTCGAGGAGGCCCGCGCCGGCGAGCGCGTCAGCGTCGCCATCGACGGCCCGACAGTCGGACGACAGATCGAGGAGGGTGACGAGCTGTGGGTCGCCCTCCCCGAGAAACACGCCAAGGTGCTCGAACAGGAACTGAAGGAGGACATCCCGGCCGACGAACTGGAGGCGCTCACGCAGTTCCTGGACAAGCACCGGAACCGGGACCCCTTCTGGGGGAAGTAGCTCAGAACTCGATATTTTCGTTGGGGACTCTTTCGGGACACCGCCCCAAACGTACAATTAGCTGGCACGGAAGGAGGCTGTATGACTGACGAATCGGAGCCTGACAGGGTATACTATTCCTCGCCGCTGTCCCGGCGTGACGCTCTCGCACTCGGTGGAGCGGGACTGACGACGGCACTCGCTGGTTGTAGTGGGATGTCCGACCCATCGGCAGGCGACCCGAGCAGCCCCCCGTCACAATCAGGCGATAGAAACGATGAGAGCGGGGCCAGCGGAAACGGAAATGAAGACCGCCAATCGGTCTATGTTGTTGAGGTGGGTCTTTCTGAGATAGAATATCAGGTTATGCCCCGAGAGTCCCTGAGAGAGGAGTTGCGTGATGACAACTCGATCGAGTACACGATGCGGCTCTATACGACGCCGTTGCACGCACCGTCACAGACCCGACTTACTGAACGGACAATCACAGTTGAATCGACCACGGATTCATTCACGGCATCCTATGAGTTTCCTGAGGAGACGCTGAACCAAGCGCAGCAGTTTGTTTTCACACTTGAGGTAAACGCTCCACAGGAGATCGATGAGTTCCAAGCGTACAGAACGGGAAAGGTCCTCCTCCCATATTACAATCAGGCGCTTGGCGAAACGAAACTGATTGTTCCATCGGCACCAGCACCGTCTCCAACCGACTGGAATAGTGAGTTAACACCAATTACAAAAACGCAAGTCTGGTTCAACGAACCCGACGGAGAGAAATTCAACACGCCGGACGTATCGGAATACTACCCACGACACTGGTACGGCGACTACACGGACCTCGAAATCACAATTGTCGTTCGCTATCCCGTGTACCACACACTAGAAAACAACGACCACCCTGCTTACGAAACTTTACCCAGAAAATACGAAGACGAAGAGGTCCCACTCTTCGACTGGGCTGTCTTCAACTTCGATATTGCGGGAATCGAGATGATTGAGGCTCGACGGTGGAACTCGTGGGTTCTCCAACAAATCGAACGAGGGAGATTCGAACTAACAGACGACGAGAAAGCTGCAAAGAAGCCTTCAGGTGTTGAAATTGAGAGTTTTAATGACCGAGGTGGGCTTCTGAGCGCAGGCAACTTCTACTGGGGGGACGCAACTGAAACGCCGAAACCGTTCGAGATGTATTATCGCAGCCGCTATGGGTCGGTATACGACGGTGGCCCACAATCTCCTGATAGCTCCCCCATTAACCCGATGCACTTCGCTGGTGGTCGTCCCGTGATGAAACGGTGGGCACAGGAGATGGAAGACTCGCTATCAAACAACGACAACTTCCAAAACCATCCTGCTCAAGACTACTACAAAGCAACTATCTTAAAATCGATTATTGGTCATACCCCATATGCGTTCTCCGTAGGGAGGTATCGTAATACGCCAGAGGAACTAATCCTCAACTGGTACAAGAGTCAGGAGGGTGACGAATCTCTTGGAGCCAACTGTGTCGCTGCAACAACCTTCTTCACCGGTGTTGGTGTTCATTTGCTTAATTCAAGCGTCGGTGTTGTGCATATGACAGGGAGTAATGTTGACCATCTCCAGGCAGGGGTTATCAGTCTCGAAAAACCGTACCTGCCCGAATCGATTAATGACGACCAAGCGAAAGGGTTGATTTCTGACTCAGATGCTCGATATGGGTCTGAGTACGGGCGATTCACTCCTGTCGAGTGTAACTTCCAGGCCGCGACAATTGGGTATAACCAACGTGTCGGTTCAGAATATTCGCTCAGGTTGCGGACGTATGCTTCGAACATGGATATCAACTCGCACATCCCTGTGAACGAGAATTACGAGCCTGACATCGACGGTGAGGTTCTCGCAGACCGAGACCCGATACAGAACGCATTCCTCATCCGGAACACCGTTGTCGAACCGAGCCCCCGCCCGTGGTTCGAGAAACTACAGGAAGACTAGGTTCCACTCGTCATTCGCTTGCCTCAAAAATACGGAGCCAGTTCTGGGGGAAGTAACTTACCGCGCCGCCAGTTCCGCGTCCTCGCCGACCGCGATTTTCGCCTGGAGCGCCGCGCCGGCCGCGAGCCCCTGTGCGACGTCCGTGAGTTCGTCGTCGCCCAGTTCCTCGTCGCCGTCGAACTCCGGTTCGAAGCCCGCGCGGACCGGGTTCCCGACCGGGGGGCGCACCGCAACGGTCACCTTCGGGCCGGTGGCCCCGTTCGTGACCTCGGCGCCGACGGTGAACTCGTCGGGGAGATACTCGCGGGTCCGGTCCGCGATGTCGCTGGCTCCCTCCTGGAGCGCGGCGCGCTGTTCGGCCGTGACCTCGGCCACGTCCGTCGACATTCGCTTGCCGGCCTCGACCGTATCGCTCCGGCCGGCGTAGGGGGTGTTGCCGTTCATAGGTACCGAAGGGGCTGAACGAGATTTAAGTCTTGGTGCCGGCGCGAGCCCGGCCGGAAAACGCCGACCCGAGACACAAAAATGTCTACTTTCAGGCTTTTCTCTCACCCGAAGACGGGTTCGCTCTCCCCGTAGGCGGCAACGACGACGGCGGCGACGTACCCCGTCTCCGCGCTCCGGGAGACGACCTCGGTCTCGGTGTCGGGGAGCGCCCACTCACGGAGTTCCGCTCCCGCTGCGAGGCCCTCCAGCACGCGTTCGCGGACGACGCCCTCCTCGGCGCCATCCGCCTCGTAGAAGAGGCCCGGGCCCGGACCCGTCGCCCACCCGAGTCCGGCGACGGCGCGGCCCGGTGCCGGCTGGACGGACTTGGCCTCGACGACGGTCAGCCGATTGCCCGCCGGGCCCAAATCGGGCGCCTCGCCGACGGCTACCACGTCGCCGTCGGCCGGAATCACAGACGAGACGGGAACCAGGTTGTAGTTGTGGACGTTCGCGTCGGCGAGCGCGGCGTCGTAGGCGGCCATCGGCGTCGGACCGGTAGCCGTCCCCCACGCGACGTGAATCGTACCCATAAGGAGAGAAGGAGAGCGGCGCGGAAAAGCGGGCTGATTAGCGGATGTACCGGGAGGAGTAAGTGTCCTCCTCCTCCTCCAGTTTCCGCAGTGCCGCGGCGAAGTCCTCGTCGGTGACCGTCTCGCGGCGGTCACGGATGGCGAACATCCCCGCCTCCGTCGAGAGCGATTCGAGGTCGGCCCCGGAGAAGCCCTCGGTGCGCTCCGCGAGCCGCTCGAAGTCCACGTCGTCGGCGACGTTCATGTCGCGGGTGTGGATCCGCAGAATCTGTTCTCTGCCCTCCGCGTCGGGCTCGGGGACCTCGATGAGGCGGTCGAAGCGGCCGGGGCGGAGGATGGCGCGGTCGAGCATGTCGAAGCGGTTGGTGGCCGCGATGATGCGGACCTCCCCGCGGGTGTCGAAGCCGTCCATCTCGCTCAACAGTTGCATCATCGTGCGCTGGACCTCGGCGTCACCACTCGTTTTGGAGTCCGTGCGCTTGGCCGCGATGGCGTCGATCTCGTCGATGAAGATGATGGCGGGCTCGCGCTCGTTGGCGAGCTCGAAGAGGTCCCGAACCAACCGGCTGCCCTCCCCGATGAATTTTCTCACTAACTCGGAGCCGGCCATCTTGATGAACGTCGCGTCCGTCTGGTTCGCGACGGCCTTCGCCATCATCGTCTTCCCCGTGCCGGGCGGGCCGTGGAGGAGCACGCCGCTTGGCGGCTCGATGCCCACTTCGTCGAACTGGCCGGGGTCGACGATGGGCGATTCGACGGTCTCCCGCACTTCGCGCAGTTGCTCGTGGAGGCCGCCGATGTCCTCGTAGGTGACGTCGGGCGACTCGTCGACCTCCATCGCCTGCGCGCGGGCGTCCGTCTCGGTGTCGAGGATGGACTGGACGGCGAAGGAGTCGTTGATGGTGACTCTGTCGCCCGCCTCCAACTTCTCCTCCATGGCGGGCGAGACGTCGGTGAGGACCTCTTGGTTGTTCCCGTGTTGCTTGACGACGACGCTGCCGTCGAGGATGTCCTCGACCGTCGCGAGGTACAGGGAGGTGTCCTTCAGCGTGTCGTTCTCGCGTTTGACTTGGTCGAGCTCCTCCCGGAGCTGTTCACGTCGCTCCTCGGTCGCGTCCAGTTGCTCGGACAACTGTTCGTTGACCTCGGCGACGTTGATGAAGTGCTCCCGGAGGGCCGCGAGGCGCTCGTCCGGCGACGAGTCCGGGTCGAGATCGAGCGTCGGCCGGTCCGGTAGCGATGGACTCCGCGACATTGCACCATCGTATGGCCCGCGGGGAAAAGTCCCTTTGGGTCACGGCGAGCCTACTGCAGCGTCTCGAACTCGTCGAGATAGTCGTCGTAGACGCCGATAGCGCGCTCGACGGGGGCGGCCGTGGCCATATCGACGCCCGCGCCGCGGAGAAGTTCGAGGGGGTACTCCGTGGAGCCGCGCTTGAGGAAGTCCACGTAGCGTTCGGCGGCGGGGTCGCCCTCCTCGCGGATGTCCTCCGTGAGCGCGACGGCGGCCGAAATCCCGGTGGCGTACTGGTAGACGTAGTAGTTGTAGAAGAAATGCGGAATGCGCATCCACTCCCGTCGGATGTTCTCGTCGACGTTCGCGGGCCCGTAGAACGCCTCCTTGCGCTCGCCGTAGGCTTCGTCCATCCGGTCGGGCGTGAGCGCGCCGCCTTCCTCGACGATTTCGTGGATGCGGTGCTCGAAGTCCGCGAACAGCGTCTGGCGGAACAGCGTCGAGCGGAAGCGCTCCAAGAACTCATTGAGCGCGAAGCGCCGCAGGGTCTCGCTCTCGGCGTTCTCCAGCAGGTGATGCGTGAGGAGCGTCTCGTTCACCGTTGAGGCGACCTCCGCGACGAAGATGGTGTAATCGCCGTAGACGTACGGCTGGTTCTCGCTCGTGAGCTGCGAGTGAAGCGAGTGCCCCAACTCGTGGGCGAGCGTGTACATCGAGGAGACGTCCTCCTGGTAGTTCATCAGGATGTACGGTTGCGTGTCGTAGGTCCCCCCGGAGTAGGCACCCGAGCGCTTCCCGCGGTTCTCGTAGACGTCGACCCACCTGGATTCGAGCCCCTCCTCGACGCGGTTCTGGTAGTCCTCGCCCAGCGGGGCGACGGCCTCGACGACGTGGTCCTTCGCCGTCGCGTAGTCGATGTCCGGGCTCTCGCCCTCCACGAGGGGCATGTAGAGGTCGTACATCTCCAACTCGTCGACACCGAGCGCCTCCCGTTTGAGGTCTGCGTGGCGGTGGAGGACGTCGAGGTTGTCGTCGACGGTGTCGACGAGCGTGTCGTACACCTCCACGGGAACGTTCGGGCCGTCGAGGGCCGCCTCGCGGGCGGTGTCGTAGTTGCGGGCCTCGGCCACTTTGACGTCCTTCTTGACCTGGTGTTCCAGCGCGGAGCCGATGGTGTTGCGGAACTCCGAGACGGTGTCGAAGAACTCCTCGTACACCGTCTGTCGGAACTCACGGTCGCGTTCCTTCAGGAGAACGGTGAAGTTGGACTGCGTGATTTCGACGGCCTCCCCCTCGGGGTTCTCCACCGTCGGGAAGGTCAGGTCGGCGTCCGTGAGCATCCCGTAGACGTCGCCGGGCGTCGAGAGCACTTCTCCCAGCTCGGAGAGGAGCTCCTCGATTTCGGGCGAGCGGGTGTGGGGCTTCATCCGGATGACGTCGTCGAGGTAGTGGTCGTACTCCTCGAGGCCCTCCGTGGTCTCGACCATCTCGTCGAGCTCCTCCCGCGAGAAGGACTGGATGGCCGGGTCGAGGAAGGAACCGGCGGAGGAGGCTTGGCTAGCGAGCGCCGACGCCCGCGAGCGCATCGCCTGGGCCTCCTGGTTTCTGGTGTCCTGGTCCGCGCGCATCCGAGCGTACGCCGACACCATCGACACCTTCCGGCTGAGTTCGTCGCGGAGCTCCAGCACGGAGCGGAGGTCCTTGCCGTCCTCGATGCTCCCTTCGTAGGCGCGCAGTTCGTCGAGGCGACCCTCGACGGCCTCGTAGGCGGCTTCCCACTCCTCCTCGTCGGCGTAGACGCTCCCGAGGTCCCATTTGTACTCCTCGTCGATTTCCTCCCGTTCCGGTACGCTACTCATACGCGTCTCCGCGGACCCGAACCTGTTAAGCGTTCGCAAAAACCGCATCGGGGACCGGCTACTGCTCCCGAACGCCGGCGAGGGTCCCCATCGCCCGTCCCGCGCCGATGCGCTCGTTTCGGCTGGCAGCGAACACCCGGTGAGCGTCCCGAAGCGCCCGCTCGTCCGGGACAAAGTCGGCGCCCGGGTAGGACACATCGCTCAACACGAGCGGCGCGGGCGGCGCGGGGCCGAACCCGTCGGGCCCGGAAAGCGACTCGCGTGAAAGCGCCCGTTCGACCAGTTCAATCCCGGACTCGCCGGTTCCGACCCGTCGAACGAGTTCGACGAGACGGCGGACCATCCCCCGGGCGAAGCCACCGGCCGAGAAACGGAGCGCGAAGCCGCCCGGTGCCCCCGAAACCGCCGTTTCGAGGGTTCGCTCGGTTCCCTCGGTGTCGGTCGTGAAGTTGTGGAAGTCGTGGCTTCCCGCGAGGCGCTCCATCGCCCGCTCCACCCGTTCGCGCTCCGCGCCGGGCGCGTGGAGGTGGTAGACGTACGTCCTCGACAGCGCGTCGTGGGTCGGGTGAAAATCGGAAGGAACGTCGGCACGGGCCCACGCGAACACGTCGTCGGGGAGTTCCCCGTTGAGTGCGCGCGGCGTCAGCCACTCCGGCGCGTCGAACGCGACGGTCTGGGCGAGCGCCGAGACGCCCGCGTCGGTCCGGCCCGCCGCCGCGTACCCCCGGGGTTCGACGCCGTGCGCGTCGAGGGCCTTCAGAATCCGGTCGCTCACCGTCTGTTCGTGGGGCTGGCGCTGGAAGCCTCGATACCCTGTCCCGTCGTACGCCACGCGGAACGCGTACACTACCGGAGGCCGACCACGCGGGTCTGGGTGTGGTCAGGGAACACATCCCGCACTGCTTCCTCGCCGCCGTCCTCCCGGAGGAGCGCGCGGAGCTCCGTCTCGTAGTCCCCCTTCCGGATGTCTTCGCTCGGACCGGACTCGACTTCGAGGCGGGCGTCCGCGAGGCGGTCGACCGCGCCGCGGCCGAAGCCCGAGAGCGGCGCGATGTAGTCGATGTCGTGTCTGTCCTCGAGGCTCTGTGCCTGCGCCCGCGAGACGGAGGGGACCCGGTCGTCGCGGCGGGTCCCGTCCCCGATGGCGGCCACGTCGCGCTCGGCGACCGTTTCGAGGGCGTGTTCGTGGACCCGTTGGATGCCGTTGCGCGGGAAGCCGTCCTCGCGCATCGTCTCGACGGCCTCCGCGGCGACGTCCTGGTCGAGTTCGACCGCCTCGAAGGGGAGCTCAAGGGTTCGTGCGGTGGCCTCGGCGTGGCTCCAGTCGTCGGTGACGCCGAAGTGGGTCGTGACGAGCGTCACGTCGTAGAACTCCGAGAGGAGCAACGCGGCGAGCGAGGAGTCCTTTCCGCCGCTGAAGAGGAGGGCTAAGTCCATCCCCCTACCGACGGGTGATGTTGTAGCTCTGCGAGTCGGGCTTGAGTTCCTGCAACAACTCCTTCATCTGGTCCTCGTCGATCTTGCCCTGTACGCGCCCGGACTGGGCGAGGCGGAGAATCTGTTGTTCGGCCTGCTCGCCGAACTGGGGTTTGGACATCTTCACGGAGTTGAGCCGCTGGCGCGCTCCGTCCGTGAGATGCTTTCGCAGGGCGGCCTTCTTCTGGGCGTCCTGCTGGGCGCGGGCCTGCTCCGCGGCCTCCGGGTTCCCCCCTTCCGATTGCTTGTCCTTGAGCTCCTGCATCCGCTCCTCGCGCAGTTCTTCCAGCCGTTCGTCGTCGGGGTTGCCACTCATAGACACACAAAACAGGTCGCGAGCAAAAACGATTACGCTCGCTTAGACGTAGCGTTCGAGTTCGGGGCGGTCGAGCTCCTCGATGACGTCGCCCGCCGTCGAGTCGAGCAGGGAGCGGCCGTCGGGGGAGACGATGCGGCCGGCACCGCCCTGCTGTTCGACGAGGTCCTCCTCCTCCAGTTGCTGGAGCACCGTTCGGATGATCTTCTTCGAGCCGTCGGACTTGCGGTCGGGCGCGACGCGGTAGCGCGTCGAGCCGCCGGTGGTGCCGCCGTACTCGGTCGAGAGACGCTCGACGCCGACCGGGCCGTCCATCGCGACCTTCCGCAGGACGCTGGCCGCGCGGCGGGCCCAGAAGTCCTCCTGTTCGGGAGGGAGCTCTCGGTTGACTCCGGTCTTCGCGAACTGTGCCCACTCGGGCTCCGCGACGACGTCGCGTTCCGCGAGGTCCTCGGCGACCGCCTCGATGAGTTCCTCGGCGGGCGCGTCGTAGAGGGTTGCCATGCGTGGGAAATCACGTTCGCGGCGTTTAAAGCCATCGTATCCACCCTACCGCTCGACCGAACGGTCCTCGACGCCCTGGAGCCACGCCACCGAGAGCCCGCCGACCGCGGTGGGGAGCCAGTAGGTCGCCCCCCGGTAGACGAGCGCCGCGGTCGTCGCGGCGGCCGTCGAAACGCCCGTAATCGGCACGAGAAGGAGGACGAGCGCGAACTCCACGCCGCCCAGCCCGCCAGGAAGTGGCGTAACACCCGCGATACCGCCCACGGGGACGGCTATCATCACGACCCACGGCGCGACGCCGTAGCCGAGCGCGTGCAGCGTCACCCAGAGCGCGCTCATCATGCACATCCAACCGAGCGCGGAGAACCCGAGCGCGAGAAAGAGCGTCGTCCGGTCCTCTCCGACCCGCTCGATGTTCTTCACGAAGGCGTTCAGCCGCTTTTTCAGCGCCTCCTCGTCGGGCGGGGTGACCCGCGGAATCACGCGCCCGACAGCCCCCAACACGGTGCCGAGCACCGAGGCGATTCGGGGGATGAGTCCCGCACGGGAGCGCCAGAGGAAATAGCCGCTCGCCGGAATGACGACGGCGAGGCCGACGACGAGTGCGATGACGTTCACGAGCCGTCCGTGGAGGGTGAAGGAGACCGCGTAGTAGAGCAGTCCGACGAGCGCCAGGGCGATAGAGGGAACGAAGTTCAGCGCGTCCACGCTGGCGATGGCGGCGAGGCCGCTCTCGTACTCCGAATCCGTCGAGCGCGAGATGAGCAGGGCGCTGAATGGTTCGCCACCGGCCTGTCCGAACGGGGTGACGTTGTTGGCGAACGCCGCCGAGGCGTAGAGGGCGACGGCCCGGGAGCGGGAGACCGGGATGTCGAGCGCGCTCAGGACGGTCCGAAGCGACTGCCCCCACGCGGTGAGCCAGCAGACCGCGAGCGCCGCGATACCGACCAGATACGACCGGTCGAGCGCGCTCGCGGCCGCCGCGAGGTCGCCGACGCCGACGAACCAGACGAGCGCGGCAAGCACGAGCGCCGCGCCGGCGAACCCGAGCGCCACCCCGCGGAGGTCGAGGTCCATGGCCGGACGGGAGGGACGGCCCGGCCCTAAATGCTCCGGCATGTTTGCGTTCCGCCCGACCGCCCCGCTTTTGCCGACGGGGGGCGAGCGGCCGGTATGGACGAACGGGCGGCGCTCGCGCGCATCGCGGGGACCCTCGCTGCCGCGGGCGACGACGCGGCCGTCGTGGACGACACGGTAATCACGACGGACATGCTCCACGAGACGACGGACTTCCCCGGGGGAACGACGCGCTACACCGCGGGCTGGCGGGCCGTGGGCGCCTCCCTCTCCGACGTGGCCGCGATGGGGGCCGCGGCGACGGCGGCGGTGGCAGTGTACGCCGTTCCCGCCTTCGACCCCGCGGAACTCGACGCCTTCCTCCGCGGCGCGAGCGACGTCTGCGAAACCGTCGGCGCGGAGTACGTCGGCGGCGACCTGGACACCCACGAGGAGTTCACCGTCGCGACGACGGCGCTCGGAGAGACAGACCGTCCGGTTCGCCGCTCGGGCGCGAGCCCCGGGGAGAAGGTCTGTGTGACCGGCACGCTCGGGCGGAGCGCCGCTGCCCTCCGACATTTCGAGCGCGGCGAGAGCGAGCGGGCGAACGAGTTGTTCCGCTTTGAGCCCCGCGTTCGGGCGGGCGAGACACTGGTGGATTACGCCACTGCGATGATGGATTCCAGCGACGGGTTGGCGCGCTCGCTCCACCAGTTGGCCGAGGCCTCGGCGTGTGGCTTCGACATCGAGGAACCGGCGGTCCCCATCGACGGGTCGGTCGACGAAACGACCGAGGGACCGGAGGACCGCCGGGAGGCGGGCCTCTTCTTCGGGGAGGACTTCGAGTTGGTCTGTACGGTGCCGGCGGACGAAGTCGGAGACGCCCGCGAGGCCTGTCCGGTTGACCTGACCGTCATCGGCGACGTGACCGACGCCGACGTGCGAGCGGACGGCGATCCCCTCCCGGACAAGGGGTACACGCACAACTGAGTGTCGCGACTCCCTAGACGAGAACCTGTAGCGGAACGGGGGTGAAACAGAGCAACCCGACCGCGAGCGTTGCGATTCCCACGAGTTTCCGGCGCGTGTCGAGCGGGTCGTCCCGGATCGGGTCGGCCGCGCCGAGGTAAGCGAACACCGAGGTCAGGAGGCCCCAGAACACCCAGATTCCGGCGCCGGAGGCGACGTCCGCGACGAAGTGGAGATAGCCCGCGAGGCCGAAGAGGACGACCGGCACGGCCGCCGCGATGGTCTCCGCGCGGGGGCCGACGATGGCCCGGACGATGTGCCCGCCGTCGAGTTGGCCGACGGGGATGAGGTTGAGGAGGGTGAGGAACATCCCCAGCCAGCCACCGATGACCACCGGGTTGATGGACTGTGCGCCCCCGTAAGTCAGCGGTTCGCCGAGCGCCCACGCGATGACCCGGAGGAGAGGCGGCCAGCCGAGCTCGATGCTGATGGCGCTCTCCGATTCGAGGATGCGCTGGGGAACCGTGATGGGGTCCATCGAGAGGCCGATAGCCGTCACGATGACCGTCGCGACCAACCCCGCGATGGGACCGGCGACGCCGATGTCGAAGAGCGCCTCCCGGTCGGGCATCCGGTTTCTGATGCTGATGACGGCACCCATCGTCCCGATAAACGTGGGCGCGGGGATGAAATACGGGAGGGAAGCGTCCACCTCGTGATACTTGCTGGCGAAGTAATGCCCGAACTCGTGACAACCCAGAACGAACATCACGGCGGCGGAGAAGGGCAGGCCGGCGAGGAGGTCCGCGGGTTCGTTCAGCGGTTGGTGGTACCATACCGTCCCGAAGTAGAGCGTGGAAACGAGCGTCCCGAAGAAGAGGCTGAGGTTCGCCCACGGGAACGAATCCTCCGTCTCGGGTTCGGCGACGAGGACCAACTCGCCCGGGCGCTCCTCGAAGGAAACCTCGTACTCCCGCTCCCCGAAGGCGGACTCGACGGCGTCGACGACTTCCGTGCGCGGCGCGAGGGGGTTCCCGAAGTAGAAAACCCGGTCGTCGCCCTCGCGGACCTCGTAGGTCCGGAAGACGTCGCGGAACTCCTCCGGGTCGGGGGCGTCTACGGGCTGTTCCATTGGCTCGTTGTAACGGATGCGTCGTTAAATGCCCCGCGGCTACGGCGAAAGGGGGGAGGAAAGGGCGGCTAGTGGGGGAGCCGGAGCGCTGTCACGCGCCGAGTCAGGCGGTCGTCACGCGCCAGGTCGTCGCGCTCGTGTACGACCACTTCTCGATTTCGATGGCGGCGGCGGAGTCACGGAGCTGCACCATCAGGGCGCCGATCTCCTTGGGCGAGAGGCCGACCTCCTCGGCGATGAACTTGCTCTTGAAGTACACCTCACCGTCCGCGGCCTTCTCGCGCAGGTACTGTTCCAGACGACCTGCCTTGCTGTCGTCGTCGCGGTTCGATTCGGCACCGGAGGGCGTTGTGGCGCTCATCTGTGACACCTCAATCATCCCTTGGGGAGTGACCCCCATATAAAGGGGCGAACGTTGGGGCTGTTTCGCGACGTTTCGGCCGAATCGCGGGGATGAAAAGTGCCACAGAAACGTTTCACAAACGTTTTAGAGGCCTCGAGACATTTTACAGCGGCTTCTAAGACCGTTATTTCCTGTGGGAGTGTGACCGGCTACGTGGCGGGGAACGCGCCACGAACCCCCGGCTTCGAGGGCCGGCCGCGGCGAGAGCGCGCTCCGGCGCGTTGACAACCCTTAAGCCCGGCCTGGGGGTACTCGGGGGCAATGCGAGTCGTAGTCTCCGTCGGCGGTAGCGTTCTCGCGCCGGATCTAGAGCCCGAGCGCGTCGAGGCGTACGCCGCGGCGATATCGGAGTTGGTCGACGCGGGCTGTGAGGTCGGGGCCGTCGTCGGCGGGGGGACCGCCGCGCGGGACTACATCCGCTCCGCCCGCGAGTTGGGTGCGAACGAAATCGAACTCGACGAGCTCGGCATCGGCGTCACCCGTCTGAACGCCCGCCTGCTCATCGCCGCGCTGGACGAGGCGGCTCCTAGCCCGGCCGAGTCCTACGAGGAGGCCGGCGAGGCGATTCGCCGGGGCGACGTGGCCGTGATGGGCGGCGTCGTCGCCGGGCAAACGACGGACGCCGTGAGCGCCGCGCTCGCGGAGTACGTCGGCGCCGACCTGCTGGTGTTCGCGACCAGCGTTCCCGGGGTGTACGACGCCGACCCGAACGTCGACGCCGACGCCACCCGCTACGACGAACTGACGGCGGGCGAGCTAGTCGACGCTATCGTGGATATCGAGATGCGCGCGGGGAGTTCGGCCCCCGTCGACCTGCTGGCGGCAAAACTAATGCAGCGCGCCGGGATGGAAGCGCTCGTCATCGACGGGACGGACCCCGAGGCCGTGGTGGACGCCGTCCTGCAAGACGAGTACGATGGGACGCGAATCGGAGAGTAACGCACACGCGCCCCAGGCCACAACCCCGAACGGTTTTCCCCCTGCCTTCCCACGGTCCCAGTAATGAGCACGTTGACCTGGGTGCTCACCGGCTTGCTCGCCTTCTGGTTCGCGCTCTACGCCCTCCGGGCGCGGGGCCTGCTTCCCGAGTCGGTGCGCTTCCAGGGTCCCTTCGTCACCCTGCATACGGTTCGCGGCCGAAAGCTGTTGAACCGCCTCGCCGCTCCCAAGCGCTTCTGGCGCGCGTGGGGGAACTTCGGACTCGGCGTCGCGATGGTGGTGATGGTCACCGCTGTCGCCTACTTCGTGGTACAGGCGGTCGTCATCCTCCAGAACCCGCCCGGCATCGAGCGCCTCGCCCAACCCTCCTACTACCTGGCGGTGCCGGGCGTGAACCCCCTTTTACCCCTCGAAATGGCGCCCGAAATCGTCCTCGGGCTCCTCATCGGCCTCGTCGTCCACGAGGGGGGGCACGGAATCCTCTGTCGCGTCGAGGACATCGACGTGGACTCGCTGGGGCTGGTCTTCCTCTCCTTCGTCCCGATGGGCGCGTTCGTCCAACCGGACGAGGAGAGCCAGCGCACCGCTGACAGGGGGGCACGAGCGCGAATGTTCGCGGGGGGCGTCACCAACAACTTCGCGGTGACCGCCGTCTTCTTGGTCCTCCTCTTCGGTCCGGTCATCGGATCGTTGAGCCCGGTCGCGGGCGCGGCCATCGCCGGCACAGTCCCGGGGTCGTCGGCCGCGGACGCGGGTATCGAGCGCGGGGACGTGATAACCGGCGTGGCGAACGAGTCGATTGAATCGAACGACGCGCTGAACGACGTGCTGGAGGGCACCCCCGCGCGCAACGTCCCCGTGACGCTGAAAAGCGGCGAGACGGCGGTGGTGAACCGCTCGCTGCTGGTGATGGGCATCGTGGAGGGAACGCCGACGAACCTCTCGCGGGGGGAGACCATTACCCGCGTGAACGACACCCCCGTTCACACGTATCGCGGGCTCCTCGACGCGCTCGAATCGCGGCCGGTCGCGACGCTCCACACGAGGAACACCACCACGACGGGGCCGATGGGCGCCTACGTCTTCGCTATCGAAGGCGGGCCGTTCAACGAGTCGGGCGCCGAGCAGGGCGCCCACGTACTCACCTCCCTCAACGGCGAACGAACGGTCACGCGGGCCGACCTCTCGGCCGCGCTCGGGAACACGACGCCCGGACAGACGGTGCCGGTCGTCGCCTATCGGAACGGCGAGCGGACCGAGTTCTCCGTCGAGCTCGGCTCACAGGAGGGGGACGACGACGGCTATCTCGGCGTACAGATATCCAGCGGCATCAGCGGGGCCTCTGTCTCGGACTTCGGCGTCGAGACCTATCCCGCGAACTGCTACTTGCAAGTGCTCGGCGGCGACGAGGACTGCGGGCTCGGCGGCCTCGGGCTCCCCTTCCAGATTTACCTGGTCCTCATCTTCCCGGTCATCGGGCTGGCGGGGGCCATCCCGCAGTTGCCCTTCAACTTCGCGGGGTTCTTCGGGCCCGTGGCGAACTTCTACGCCGTCGACGGCCCGCTCGCCGCGCTCGGCGGCGGGGTGTTCGCCCTCGCGAACGTCCTCTACTGGGGCGCGTGGATTAACATCAACCTCGGGCTGTTCAACTGCGTCCCCACCTTCGTACTCGACGGCGGCCACATGCTCCGGGCCGGGGCGGAGGCCGTCGTCGCGAGGCTTCCCGTCGATAACCGCACGGAGCTCGTGAGCGCCGTCTCCGTGGGGATTCAGTTGCTGATGTTGATCAGCCTGCTGACGATGGTGTTCGCCCCCTCGCTTCTGAACTGAATTGAACTGAACTGAGCCGAGTTCCGAAAGAGGCGAGTGGGAAGCCACCGAAGGAACCCCATGGCCGAGGCACCCGAGACCGAGGAAGGCTGGTACGCACTCCACTCGTTTTACCGCGTGGACTGGGACGCGTGGCGCAACGCCCCCAACCGTCGACGCCGGAGCGCCTTGGAGGAGGGAGAGGCGTTCCTGACGGCCCGCGAGGGGGAGGACGCGGCGGGCGATTCCGCCGTCTTCTCCGTCGTCGGACACAAGGCCGACCTGCTCTGTCTCCACTTCCGGGAGAGCCTGGACGAGGTCGAGCGCATCGAGCGTGCGTTCGAGAACACCCCGCTCGCGGGGTTCACCGAGCGCGTCGACTCCTATGTCTCCGTGACCGAAGTGTCGGGGTACGTCTCCGACGACTACTTCGAGGACCCCGAATCGGTGGACGAGGGGCTGAAGCGGTACATCGAAGGGAAGCTCACGCCGGACATCCCCGAAGACACCTACGTCTCTTTCTACCCGATGGCGAAGCGCCGCGGGTCGGAGTACAACTGGTACGACCTCGACTTCGAGGAGCGCGCGGAGTTGATGGCCGGCCACGGCGACGTGGGACGGAACTACTCGGGGAAGATCAAACAGGTCATCTCCTCCTCGGTGGGACTAGACGACTACGAGTGGGGCGTCACCCTCTTCGGCGACGACCCGACCGACATCAAGGACATCGTCTACGAGATGCGCTTCGACGACGCCACCTCCAAGTACGGCGAGTTCGGCTCCTTCCGCGTCGGCCGGCGCTTCCCGCCGGGCGACTTGCCCGCCTTCTTCGACGCGGAGGCCCTGCCTGCCGACGGCAAGGGGCACCACGGCCACGCCGAAGGGCATCCCGGGGAACACGGGGAAAGCGAACACGGAGAAGGGGACCACAGGGAGGGAGACCATCACGGCGACGGGGGCCACGACGAGAGCGACGAGGCGTCCATCCGCGAGGAACTCGCCGACCTCGACGTGTACGCCGGGCAACCCCACGGCGAGGACGTCTTCGCGGTCGTCGTCTACTCCGACGCCGACGTGGAGGAACTCGAAAGCGAGGCGGCGGACCTGGCCGAGAGCTTCGACCACTACGACACCCACGAGGGGACGAACGTGTACGAGGGCGATTCGGAACATGCGGTCGTGAGCCTCTGGGAGACCTCCTCCGCGGCGGATACGGCGGCGGGCTTCCTCACCGACCTACCCGGCGTGACCCGCAAAGCCGGCGAGGCCGAGGACGGGTGGGGCACGATGGGGATGTTCTACACCGTCAAACCCGAATACAGGGAGGCGTTCGAGGAGACCTTCGAGGAGGTAGAGGAGTTGCTCGCCGACATGGAGGGCCACCGCGAAACCGAGTTACTCCACAACCGCGAGGACGGCAACGATATGTTCATCGCCAGCCAGTGGGACTCGAAGGAGAACGCGATGGCCTTCTTCCGCTCGGACGCCTTCTCCGAGACCGTGCAGTGGGGCCGCGACGTGCTCGCGGACCGGCCGCGCCACGTCTTCCTGGCGTAGTACCGCTCGCCGTCGGCGAGCGGGGTGTCTTTTTGGTCCAGATTTTTGCACCGAGCGGTTCGCTTCGGCGAACCCGAGGCGGAAAAAGGTGGGTTGTGAGGTGCTCGCGGACCGGCCGCGACACGTCTTCTTGGCCTGAATTCGGGGCGGCGGACGCTGACTCGCGGCGGCCCGGAGTCGTTCGAGCGTCGCTCCGACAGAAGGTCGTTTTACGTGGAAGGGGACAGTGGAGTGAATCATGACGGACATCAGCGTGATGATAGAGGGCCAGGACGGCGTGAACTGGGAGCGCTGGCAGCGAATCGTCCGTACCGTCGAGGAGAGCGGCTTCGACGGCCTGTTCCGGTCGGACCACTTCACCGAGCCGGAGGGGCCGTACACGGACTCCCTTGAACTGTGGACGTCGTTCACATGGCTCGCCGACAACACCGAGCGCATCGAGTTCGGGTCGCTCGTGACGCCGCTCTCGTTCCGTGACCCGGTCTTCACGGCGCGGATGGCAAAGGACGTGGACAACCTCTCGGACGGCCGGCTCACGCTCGGGGTTGGCACAGGGTGGCAGGAGCGCGAACACGAGGCGTTCGGCTACGACCTGCTCGATCTCCCGGAGCGCTTCGACCGCTTCGAGGAGGGCTTGGAGGTTATTCACGACCTGCTCCGAAGCGAGGAGACCGTCTCCTTCGACGGGGAGTACCAGCAGCTGAACGGGGCGAAGCTCCTCCCTCGCCCCGAGCGACCGACGCCGATTCTCGTGGGCGGCAACGGCCGCAACCGGACGATGCCGCTGGCCGCCGCGTACGCCGACGAGTGGAACAGCGTCTGGACCACCCCCGAGGAGTTCGCGGCGCTCTGCGAACACATGGACAGCCTCCTCGCGGCGGAGGGCCGCGACCCGGAGGCGTTCACCAAGTCGGCGATGACCCGCGTCGTCTTCGGCCGGGACGAGGCCGAACTCGAGCGACTCGTCGAGGAGGAGACCGACGCCGAGAGCGTCGCGGAACTGCGGGAGAGCCCGGTCATCGTCGGCACCGAGGAGGAGGTTAGAGAGCACATCGAGCGCCTCGAGGCGGCCGGCGCCGACCGAATCATGCTCCAGTGGCTCGAACTCGACGACACGGACCGACTCGAAGCGATGGCCGACGCCGTCCTCTGAGCGGGCGGCGCGAATAGAAAAGTAGCCGTCAGTCCCCGCTCGCGGGCAACACGCCGGCCCGTTCGAGGTCCTCGCCGTCCACCGAGGTCCGGAAGTCCTCGGGGTTCATCCCGTCGTCGCGCTCGATGCCGAAGTTGTCGGCGTACAATTCTTGAACGCGCTCGTACTCCTCCTCGGAGAGCGGCGGCGTGTCGGGCGCTCCAGCCCACTCGTCGATGTCGGCCTCTGTGCGGAACGTCGGCGTGACCGAGGCGACGGCGTCGTGGGCGAGGAGGAACTGGATGGCGGCCTGGCCCATCGTGCGCGCCCCATCCCGTTCAAGGAAGCGGATGCTTTCTACCTTCTCCCAGCCCGTCTCGTACCACGCGTCGGGGCGGAACCCTCTGTGGTCGCCCTCGTCGAGTTCCGTCTCGGGAGTCACTTGCTCGTTCAGCAGGCCCGAGGAGTGGGGCACGCGGGCGAGAACGGACGTGTCGGAGTTCGTGCGCTCGATCTCGTCGACAAAGTGTTTGCCGGGTGTTTGCTCGAAGAGGTTATACACCACTTGGACGGCGTCGAAGGCGTCGAGTTCGATGGCGCGCTCGCCCTCCGCTATCCAGCCGATAGAGGGGCCGAGGGCCCAGCCGAGGGCGTCGACGAGACCGTCGTCGCGGAGGTTCTCCAAGGTGTTCACGATTTCGGGGGTGACCTCCTCGACGTTCGCGTTGTGGAGTTGCAGGACATCGAGTTTCTCGACGCCGAGCCGGTCGAGCGAGCGCTCGACGGCCGTCTCGATGTAGTCAGGGTTCAGCTCCTTCGGGAGTTCGCCGTGACCGGCCTGGGGGTTGTTGTAGAAGTCGTAGCCGACCTTCGACCCGAGGGTGACTTCCTCGCGGCGGCCCTCGATGGCCTCGCCCACGACCTCCTCACTGTCGCCGTGGCCGTACACGTCGCCGGTGTCGATGAACGTGACGCCCGAGTCGATGGCGTGTCCGAGCATCCGGACGCCGTCCTCGCGGCTCCGGTCGCCCCACCAGTCGGTGCCGACGACCCACGCGCCGAAGCCGACGGTCGAAACCTCCACGCCGGAGTCGCCGAGTTCGCGCTGCTCCATAGGGGACCATACGGTGCGAGGCACTTAGCGCGTGCGGAAACCCGCGGGGCGTGGGAAGAATCAACCGGCAACCTTCGCACGAATCCGGAGGGTATGGTCGGGACGGAAACCCATATGTGGACTACCGGACAAAGGGCTGAAAATGACGAAGCGACGTGTCTCCCTCCCGTCGGACGCCGAATCCGGCGTCAGCGAGTTCATCGCGGAGGTGGACGAACGCCTCTCCTCCGACGAGGACACCTGCGAAGTGGTGGCGGACGTGCTCGTCGACCTCCACGGCGACCGGGAGGCCTACGAGGCGTGGCAAAAGGGAAAGGAGGTGTCCGCCGCCGAACGGGTCCGCTTGCAGGGGTACGACCCGTGTAACTCGACGCTCGAAGCCGAGTACTACGCCGAGAAGGACGAAGAGCGCTTCCAACGCTCGAAGCACCTCCAGTGGCTCTGGCGGCAGTTCGACGCCACGCCGATGGCCGACAACGTCGAGTTCGCCCTGCGCTTTCGCCAGATGTTGGCGAACCACCTCTTCGAGGAGGCCGGCAAGAACCTCCGCATCTTCAAGGGCGTCACCTTCTCCTACGGTCACAATATCTCCGTGGGCGACAACACCGTCATCCACGACGACGTCCATCTGGACGACCGCGGCGAACTCGAAATCGGCGACAGGGTCTCGATTTCGGACGGCGCGCACGTCTACACGCACGACCACGACGTGGTCGACCAGACCGAGATCCGGAACTACAGAACAGTCATCGAGGACGACGTCCGGGTCACCTACGACGCGATGGTCCGCGCGGGCTGTGTCGTCGGCGAGAACAGCGTCGTCGGCGCGCGCGCCGTCGTGCAAAACGACGTGCCGCCCCACCACATCGCCGTGGGGATGCCCGCGAAGTCCGTCAAAATCAAGCCGGGCTTCGAGGACCAAACCGTCCCCATCGAGGAGGCCAACGAGGACCACCAAGCCGAACGCGAACTCCCCTACGAACTCCCCGAGGACGTGGAGCGCTTCGACGAGTTCGGCCGCCCGCCCGAGCGCTCGAAGCCCCACCGACCGCACGAGCGGCCCGAGGGCGCCCGGAGCGAAACGCCGAACCGACGCTGATGGCCCGTGCGCTCGCGTTGAACGTCGGAGCGAACACCAACGAGCCCGGCTTCCGCGGGCCGCGCTACCCCGACGGGACCTTCGACTTCCTGCCGATTCCCGAAACGGAACCCGCCGAGAACGTTCCGACGTACGGCGACCTGAACCCGCATCTCCGTTTCGACGTGCCCGAGTCGGCGTGGGGAACACCGGTGCATCTGGACCCCGAGTTCGCCGAGTACCCCTGCGCGGAGAGATACACCTACGGCGACCCGTACGGCGTGAAGGCAAAGCCCGTGCTCGAACTCCAAGCGGGGGATTTCCTCTATTTCTATGCGACGCTCGAACGAGTGGGTGCTGAAGTGGGCGAACCTAACTGGGGCGCCTCCGTCATCGGCGAGTTCCACCTCGCTCGCGACCCTGTCTCGGGCGAGGCCTACCACGACCTCCCGGAGGAGGAGCGCGCCGCCTTCGCGTCAAACGCCCACGTCAAACGCGAGGAGATGGACGCCCGCGCGCTCGTCCTCGGGGATTCGAGCTCCGAGCTGTACGAGCGCGCCGTCCCACTGAGCGACGGCACCGAGGCGAACCGCCTCGTGACCGAGCTCTCCGAGGACTCCGGGAAGGGGCCGTGGTGGCGCCGCCCGCTGCGCTTCGAGGGGAGGAACGCCGAGCGGTTCCGCGACGCGGTCCGTTCCCGGTCACCCTCTGCGAACGGGAGTTAAGTTTTTTGGAGTTATCAGCCCTGTATCGCTCGGTTTTAAGCGTATTGGGTTCTGAGGCCGATGCGAATGTCCGAGGGGGGAGACCCGACGGGCGAGTTACTGACCGTCATCGCTCGCCGACAGTCCATACTGAACCGGTTGCGCCAGGAGTCGACCACGAAGGCGGCGCTGGTGTCGCAGACGGACAACTCCCGCTCCACCGTCGACCGGGCGCTCAGACGGCTGGAGGCGCTGAACCTCGTCGGCTACCGCGAGGGGGAGTATGAACTGACCGCCACCGGGCGGCTGGCGCTGAACGCCTACGACCAGTTCGCGGCGCGCGCCGAGTCGGTCGTCGCCGCGGGGGAGTTGGTGAGCCACCTCCCCGCGGACGCGCCGCTGGGCCACGCGATGCTCACGGACGCGGACCTCGTCTTCGCGGACGCCGGCGACGACCCGAGCGCCGTCCTCCGCGAGCGACTCGCCGGCGCGGGCCGGGTGCGCGCGCTGGCCCGGAGGTACGACGACGCGCTCGTGGGGCTTCTCGACCGATACGAGGGCGTGGACGCGGACGTCCTCCTCTCGCGCTCGGGCTACGAGGCGGCGGGGGAGTCGGAGGCCCTCCAGCGAGCGACCGACGCAGGCGTCGTCCGGACCGTGGAGACGACGCCCTACGGGCTCTTCGTCTGTGGCTTCGACAGTTCGGACGAGGCCTGTCTGGCCGTCTACGACGACGAAGACAGCCTCCGGGGTATCGTCCGAAACGATGGGACGGAGGCCGTCGCGTGGGCAGAGAAGCTGATTTCGGAGTACGGCGAAACGGCACGGCGCGTAAGTCGGTGAGTCGTCGCTCCGTCGAAAGACTGAATCGGCGTTCTCTCGCGTTCGTTCGTCGCAGAAATGCGCCGGGCGGGAGTCCATCGAGCGAAGCGAGATGGACTACGCCCGGCAAACGACCGACTGAAAGGAGGGAGTGTGCCGGGCGGGAATTGAACCGGATTCAGACGTGCTCGCTGCGCGCGACTGACAGGGTTCAATTCCCTGCTCGTACACGCCGCTCACGTTCGTTCGTCGCAGAAATGCGCCGGGCGGGAATTGAACCCGCGCTATGAGCTTGGGAAGCTCATGTCCTACCACTAGACCACCGGCGCTCACTCGTTGCGCTCGTTCGCGGTGCGCGTTCTCCGGTATCGGCCGCCGGCACTTGAACTACACGGTACTGCGGGGAGCATCGGCGTCGAACTACACGTTCGTCCAACAACGGAAACCGGCGAGTGAATTTAACTCGCTCTCCGCCGAAGCGTAGGTATGGCCCAGCAGACCGCCGCGGCTCTCGACCTGCGGCTCTCCGAGGAAGAACTCGAAGCGGAGCGCGAGCACATCACCGAATTCATCGCCGACACCATCGACGACGCCGGCGCCGAGGGCGCTGTCCTCGGCCTTTCCGGGGGTATCGACAGCACGCTGACGGCCTACCTCACCGCCGAGGCCGTCGGCGAGGAGAACCTCTACGGGCTCGTGATGCCCGGCGAGGTGAGCAGCGAGGAGAACATGTCCGACGCCGAGCGCGTCGCCGAGGAACTGGGTATCGACTACGACGTCATCGAAATCGACCCGGTCATCGACCAGTTGCTGGACGGCTACACGGACGCCGAGGGCGACGAGTTGGCGGTCGGGAACGCCCGTGCGCGGGTCCGGGGCGTGTTCAACTATCTCGTCGCCAACCACGAGTCCAGAGTGGTGCTCGGGACGGGCAACCGCACCGAGGCCGAGGTGGGCTACTTCACGAAGTACGGCGACCAGGCCGTCGACTGCAACCCCATCGGAAACCTCTACAAGACCCAGGTCCGCCAGTTGGCCCGCGCGGTCGGCGTCCCCGAGGACATCGTCGAGAAGCCCCCGACCGCCGGGCTGTGGGCCGATCAGACCGACGAAGAGGAGATGGGAATCGACTACCCGACCCTCGACGTCGTGCTCGCCCTCCACGTCGACGCCGGGCTCTCGACGGCCGCGACGGCCCGCGCCGCGGACGTCGAGGAGGCGACCGTCGAGCACGTCCGCTCGATGTACGAGGGGAGCAAGCACAAACGGCGGATGCCGCCCGCGCCGAAGCCGCGATACTGAAGCCCGCCGCTCTCCGTAAGCCAAAGGTCTTTGCCCGTCAGCCCGCTATCTTGGGGTGATGGACGAGGTTGAGCGAACCCGCACCGCCGCGCGCGAGGCCGTCGCCGACGTGACACCGACGCGCTTGCGGGAGGACTTAGAGGACCACATCGGCGCCACGTCGGCGGTCCCCGGCGTCCTGACGCTGTTCGCCGCGCGGGCGAGCGGTGCTGTTCCCGCTGACGGGGCGCCGACGGACCCGCTCGCACGACGGGCCGCGGGGACGCAACTTATCTACGAAGGGCTTCGCCTGACCCGCCGGCTCGTCCGGGAGGACCCGTGGGGCGAGGACCCCGAGCCGGACCTGCCCGCGGACTTGGACACGCTCGCGGCCGACGTGCTCGTCGCGCGGGGGTTCGCCCTCCTCGCCGACACCGCCGCGGCCGACTGTGCCGTCGAGACGGTCCGCTCGTTCGGCCGCGCGGAGACCGACCGCAACGCGGGACGAACGCCCGAGCGCTCTCTCGAAGCGGACGTGTTCGAGCTCGCGGCCGTCGCCGGCTCCACGGTCGCAGGCGGCGAAACGCCGCTGCCGCTGCGTCAGTACTGCGTCGGTCTCGCTGACGCCCGGGAGGCGACGGGTATCGACCCGGCGGCGACGACGCTCCCCGACGCCGTGGAGGACGTAATGCGCCGCGTCGTTGCCGGGAGCGGCGAGACCGTCGCGTCGCCGTCGCAGGATTAGAAACGAAACTTCTAAACAGCGTAGCGCGTTACAGAGAAGTGCGCCTGGGTAGCTTAGCGGTAAAGCGCGTCCTTGGTAAGGACGAGACCCCGGATTCAAATTCCGGCCTAGGCTCTCTGTGAGGAACAACGCGAAGCCGACGGCTTCGCGACCGTGACGAACGCGAGACGGCACTTTTTGCGAGAACCCGACTGCAAGCCACAGTCCGCCGGAAAGGATTTCCCCGCCAACCCGAAAGAAGGAGTATGGAACGACGGAGATACCTCGCCGCCGCGGCGAGCGCAGGGGTCGCGGCGCTCGCGGGCTGTTCGACCGCCGTCGGGGAGGTCACACCGCCCGACGTACCCACGCAGCAGTTGAACGATGGAGGGTGGGAGAAGACCGGTGAGGAGACCCGCACGGTCTTCGAGGAAAGCTACGGTCCGGTGACGGTGACCGCGAAGGCCCACTCGCTGACGTACAGCGACACCGCGTTGCGCGAGTCCATCCGCGAGAAGACGCTCGGTACTATCGACGCGCAGGTCGCGGTCTACTCCGCGACGCACATCGACTTCGGACCCGACCTGAACAACCTGCCCGGGGGCGTGGGCCGCGAGCAGATACTCGACCAGACCGAGCAGTCCGCCCGGGACCAGTTCCGCTCTCGGATGGAGAACGTCGGGCTACAGGACATCAGCCAAAGTTCGACAGGCTCGTTGACCGTCGACACGGGCGAGGAGGCGAGCGTGACCGAGTACGAAGCGACGTTCCCGGTTGATACCTTCAGCGCGGATTTCCGCGGGGAAACCATCGGCGTGGAGATGGACGACCTACGCGTCGCGGGGATACTCGGGGTGTGGAACCACGGCGACTACGTCCTCGTCGGTGGGGGTGCCTACCCCGCGGAGAACGCGACCGCCTCCGAGAGCGCCGAGTTGAGCGACGCGGTCACCGTCGACGTCGACATCGACCTCGGACTCACGCCGGACGCGTATCGGGAGGAAGTGCGCGGGCTCATCACCGGCGTCGAATGAGCTGGGCCGACCTCTTCGAACGCGCGCCCGATGACGTCAGCGTCGAGGAGATAGAGGCGGCGCTCGAACGCCAGCGGGAGCGATGAGCGACCCCGAGTTCACCCGAGTCGTCGCCGACGCCGACGTGTTGGCGGCGGACCTACTGATAGGTGGCGACGCCCGCAAGGCGCTCGACGCGGTGCGCGAACACTCGTGGATGACGCTCGTCGCGAGCGACCACCTGCTGGACGACGCCGAGGCCGTCATCGCCGATGTGGCCGACGAGGAACTGGCGACGGACTGGCGCGGGAAGGCCGAGGCCGAAACCGTGCAGGTCGAACACAGCGCCGGCGACCATCCGGGACTGGCGAGCGCGCACTTCGGCTCGGCGGCCCACCTGCTCTCCTTCGACCCGGAGCTCCGAAGCGCCCACACCGGCGCGACGATCAAGAAATACGCCGAGGTGAGCATCAAATCACCGGCCGGGTTCGCGACGCTCTTCGACGCTCAGTCGGCGTACGAAGCCGAGTTCGACGAGGAGTACCCCGGCCCGGACCGGGACCCGCGCGCCTAGGCGAGGACGCCGCTGATGGCGCTTGCCACCCCCTCAAAGCCGTTCATCGCGAGCGCGTCGGTGGTGACGAAGACACCGTCTTCCTTCTCGGGGTTCACCACCCGTGTGACGTAGCCGGCGTCGAAGACGCGAATCGTGAAATCGTAGTCGCCGAGTTCGGAGTCCCGGTAGGCCTCCTCCGCGTCGAAGCCGCGCTGTTCGACGGCGACGAAGGATTCGAGGTCCGCGTCCCGCTCCAGATCCGAGCGGAGGTACACCTGTTCGTACTCGGCGGGCGTGAAGTAGGTCACGCTGCGGAGGCTGTCACCCGTCGCTGTCCGGCAGGCACTGACGAGTTCGTCGCGGTCGTCGTCGTCGAGACGGGACATACGCCGACTACACGACGGACCGTGATAAGCGTTGCCACACCACGGACGCGTAGCTAGGTTTCGTACCACTCGGCGAACTTCGCCAGCGCCCGCCCCCGGTGCGAGAGGGCGTTTTTCTCCTCGGTGGTCATCTCCGCGAAGGTGGTCCCCCCGTGTTCGAATATCGGGTCGAAGCCGAAGCCGCCCTCGCCGCGCGGGGAAACGATCGTTCCCTCGACGCCCCCCGGGAACGTCTCGACGGTCTCGCCGTCGGCGTAGGCGACGACGCTCCGGAACGCCGCCCGCTGGGTGTCCTCCGCGAGAGCTAACTCCGACACCCGTTCGATGCCCAGTTTCTCCTCGACGTACGAGGAGTAGGGCCCCGGGAACCCGTCTAGGGACTCGATGAACAGGCCCGAATCGTCCACGATGACCGGCTCGCCCGCCACGTCGTGGGCCTCGCGGGCGCCCGCCGCGGCGATGTCGGCGAGCGAGTCGCTCTGTATCTCGGCGTAGTCGTAATCGAGTTGCTCGACCTCGGTGTCGAGGTAGTCGCGGGCCTCCCGGAGCTTCCCGGGGTTGGTGGTGACGAAGCGGAGCATACCCGCGCTGGGGGCGGGGCGAAGAAAAGCTAGTCGTCGTCGACCAGCACTTCGACCGGTTCGGCCTCCTCCTCGGTTTCTCCCCCGGAGCGCTCGTGGAGGAGCAGTGCGACGGCGACGCCCACGACGACCCACGAGCGCGGGTTCGCCAGGTTCAGCGTGTAGCCGATGCCGAAGGGCTTCTCCACCAACATTCCCTCGCCGGGCTGCCAGTAGGAGGACAGCATGCGGGAGAGCGAGGGACGCTCGAAGTTGTAGGGCACACCGAACATCTCGCCGGACGCCGGTTTCTCCGTCGGGGAGTTCTCGGACATAATGAGGTGTAGAGGGCCCCGGGATAAATCAGTTATTGGTAGCGTCCCCGCCCCTCGATGGCGGCGAGGCGCTCGAGGACGTCACTGTCGGGGTAGGCGTCGGTAACGGCCGCCACGAGTTCGGGGTCCGCCGCCGTGCCCGCGAGCGACTGGCGGAAGACGTGGAGGTCCATCGCGTAGTCCTCCACGTCCTCGGAGTGGTAGCCGAGCCCGAAGTCGATGAGGTAGGTTCGCTCGGGCGCAACACGGACGTTCCGGACCGTCGGGTCGCCGTGGACCACACCCGCGTCATGGAGCGTCGCCAGATGGCCGGCGGTCTCGCGGACCCGTTCCTCGGTGATGGCGTCGCGCAGGTCGTGCGCGCCGACGCGTTCGAGTTCGAGGCGGCGCGCTTCGGTGTCGACGTCGAAGACGACGGGCGTCGGCACGCCCGCGCGGCGGGCGCCACTCGTGAGGCGGGCCTCCGCGACCGTCCGGTCACGGCGCAGTCGGTCGTCGAGTTCGGGGTGGCGATACTCCTTGCGGGGGCGGGTTTTCGTCACGCGCTCGCCCATCTCCACCGTCGCCTCGGCCCCCCGGACCGCACCGGTGTCCGCTCGCGGGTCCGGGTCCGGCGTCCGCCACGTCACGTCGACCTCGTCGGGGCGGAAGGAGGGCAACACGTTCGACTCGGCGATTTCCAGGGTGTCGCCCGCGGCGTACATCTGAGCGCCCAGGGCGGCGATCATGCCGGCGTTGTCGCGCAGGAACCGGGGCTCAGGAGCGAAGAACTCCGCGCCGCGCTCGGCGCACATCCCCGCGAGCATCTCCCGGAGGCGGTCGTTCTGGCCGACGCCACCCCCCAGGACGAGTTCGTCGCGACCCGTCAGCGAGAGCGCGCGCTCCGCGACCTCGGTGAGCATCGCGAAGATAGTTTCTTCGAGGCCACAGCAGACGTCCTCGACTGGAACGCCGTCGTCGACGGCCTGCTTGGCGGCGCTCATGATTCCCGAGAAGGAGAAGTCCATCCCCTTCACGACGTAGGGGAGTTCGTGGTACTCACCATCCCGCGCCCGTTTCTCCACCTTGGGACCGCCGGGGTGAGACCAGCCCAGATGGCGCGTGAACTTGTCGATGGCGTTGCCCGCGCCGGTGTCCATCGTCTCGCCGAGCACTCTGTACCTCCCGTTCCGGTAGGCGAGCGCGTGGGCGTTCGCGCCGGAGGCGTTCAGACAGACGGGGGCTTCGAAGCCCGAGCGCCGGCGCCCGATTTCGAGGTGGGCGACCATGTGGTTGGCCCCCACAAGAGGGACGTCGAGCGTCCCGGCGAGCGCACGCGCCGCCGTTCCCGCCACCCGGAGACAGGGGCCGAGGCCGGGGCCGCGGGAGAAGGCGACGGCGTCGATAGGCGCCGCCTGTCGGCCCGAGGAACGCAGTTCCTCGGCGTCTATTGGGCCCTCACAGTAATCGAGAGCCTCCTGAATGACCTCGGGAACCGCCTCGCGCATGTGCTCGGCGGCCTCGCGCGGGTTGATACCGCCGCTATCGGGTTGGTAGGCTTCGGAGAAAATCTCGATGTCGGCGTCCCCGTCAGCATCGCCCTCGAAGAGCGCGGCGCTCGCACACCACGCCGTCCCTTCGACGCCGAGAACGCGCACCGTACTACCTTACTCCCACTCGGTGTAGCCGCACTTCCCGCAGTGCTTGCGATCGCCGTGGTCCGCGAGGAAGGAGTTCTCACAGCGGGGGCATTCCTCCTTCACGGCCTCGCCGTCCTCGTAGTAGTCGCTCCGGGGCATTTAGGCCTCCTCCGCCTCCTCGACGTCCTCGCCGATCTTGTTCCGGTCGAGCATGTGCTCCTGTTCCACGTCGCGGGCGGCGTCGGCGGAGTCGTACACCTTCGCGTAGCCGACGGTCTTGCGCATCCCGAACTTCGTGTCGAGCTCGTGGACGACGACCTCGTCGCTACCCTTGTCGAGTTGGGCGGCGAGGGAGTCGCGGACGGAGAGGCGGGACGGCGTCGCCTCCTCGTGAGTGACTTCGAAGCGAACATCGGTCCGGTGGAGCAAGGGATTGGTGTCCTGCTCCAGAATCTCGATTTCCATAGTCAGTTACCGTACCTTCGCCCGGAAACCCCCAAAAGGATTTCGAAGGGTCACGGGAGCAACGAGACGAGGCGCTCCTCGGTGTCGAGTTCCCCAAGTAACTCCCGGACTTGCCCCCGGGTTTCGGCGTCGACGGCTACCCTGACCATGCCCTCGCCGGGCTGGCCGTAGACGACCAGCGCGCCCTCGGGCGCCGAGAGCACCGCCGGCAGGGTTGCCAAGTCTTCCTCGCCCTCCACCGATATCACCGTGCGCTCGCCGCCCGTCGCGGCGCGCACGGCGCTGACGAGCGCGGCCACCAGCTCCGCGGAGAGCGTGCCCGGCTCGTTCGGGACGACGGCGTCCGGCGGGAACTCGTCAAGCGCGGCCGCCACGTCCGGGTCGACGGCCTCGCGCTCGGTTCGGCCGTCGACGAGCGCCACGTCCGGCGGCCGACCGGCTCGGAGGAGGTGGTAGGTGACAACGTCGCCGACGGCGATGACCGGCCCGTCGGCGCCGGCGAGTAGTTCGGGGACCTCGGTGAAAACCGGACCCATCGGCTCCTTGAACGCGTCCCGGGCCGACGGCGGCAGCGTCGCGACGGTCTCTTGGCCCACTTATCTGACTTTCAGCGCGTACGTCCCGGGTTCGGTGGTCTCCATCTTCGCCGCGATTTCGGACTCCTCGGGGTGGACGATGATGACGTAGCCCGCCCAGTCCTCGGTCAGGCTCGTCGACCCACAGGCGGGACAGGTGTCGGAGTCGGCGTCGACGACGCGGTGACACTCCCGACAGACCAACCGATTGGACGCCATTACTCGGTCACCTCGGTGTCGGCCTCGATGCCCTCCTCGCGGCGGTCCTCGCGAAGCCAGCCGTGCTTCCCGAGGCCGGGCTGTTTGGCGGTGAGCCCGATCTTCGAGTCGCGGGGGTTGCGTTCGTCGATGGACTTCGTGACGATGCGCGCCCGGACGGAGTCGCCCACGCCCAGGAGCTTATCGGAGTCACGCGAAGAGAGCTGCTGGTTCTCCTCGTCGTACGCGAGATACTCGTCCGATATCTGAGAGACGTGGAGCAGCCCGTCGACGGGGCCGATGCCGACGAAGGTGCCGAAGTTGACCACTTCGACGACCTCGCCATCGACGACTTCCTGCATCTGCGGGTCGAAGGAGACCACGTCGAACTCGGCGTTGTAGTAGACGCCGGGTCGGTTGGGAATGACCGCGCCTTCGCCGATGTCGTGGACCTCCGTGACCGTCACGATGCTGCCGATGTCCTCGTCCATGCGCCCTTCGAGTTTCTCCTGGAGCAGCCGCTTGACCCGCTTGGGGGTCACGTCGGCTAGGTGCTCCGGGGGAACCTCGACCGTGTCCTTGAGCCTGACTCGTTTGTACATCTTAGGGGGTACTGCGTTGGAGTTGATTCCGGCCCCGTAAATGGATTACCGGCACGTCCGCCTCCAGCAGACGTTCCTTCAGGGGTCCGTCGTTCGTGACGACCGCCTCGACCTCGTTTTTGAGGGCGAGTTCGAGGAGCGCGTCGTCCGCGTACGGTTCCTCGTGATTCAGCGTGGGAAGCCCGGACGCCAAGTCCAGCCCCACCGACGCCGCGGTGCCCTCCTCGCCGGCGCCGTCGGCGAGGGTTTCGAGTTCCGCGCGCACGGCGCGGGGCACGGCGTAGTCGGCGTCGGGACGGACCCGCTCTAACTCCTCGAAGAGCCGGAGGTCCGCCTCGACAGGGGCCATCAGTGCGTTGGCGTCCAGCGCTATCATTTCAGCGTTCCCACCCCGATGAGCCGCCAGCGCGCGCCGACGCGGCGGTTGATGGCGATCTTCGCGCCCGCGGGGGCACAGACCGGTCGCTTGAGCGCCACGTCGCACTCGCCGCCGCGCGCGCTCGTGACCGAGCCTACGGTGGTTGCGGTGCCGACGGTGAGCATGAGCGGTTCGTTGGTGGAGATCTCCTCGACCTCGTCGTCGTCCATCTCCCCAACCAGCCTATCGAGGAGTTCGACCTCCATCGTGAACTGCCGGCGCGTCTCGGGCAGCGTGCCGGGCGGGCCCGCGACCTGCCCGGCGAGCGCGTCGCCCTTCGTGAGCGAGGGGTCGAGTCCGGTGCCTACACCCAGGAGACCACCGGGGGATGCCTTCTCGACGTTCTCGCCACCGGCCTGTATCGAGCGCACGTCGCTCTCGATGTCGCGCCACTCCGAGGAGCCCTCCTCCTCGACCTCGTGGCCCGGCCGAACCTGGAGGTCGTCGCCGACTTCGAGTTCGCCCTGTACCAGGCTCCCGCCGAGCACGCCGCCCAGCAGGTCCTCGGGCTTCGTGCCCGGACGGTTGATGTCGAACGAGCGTGCGACGTACATCAGCGCGTCGTCGTCGGGGTCCCGTTCGGGCGTGGGTATCTCGTCCTCGACAGCGTCGATGAGCACGTCGAGGTTGATGTCCTGTTCGGCGCTCACCGGAACCACGGGAGCGTCCTCGGCGACGGTGCCCTCGACGAACTCCTGTATCTGCTCGTAGTTCTCGCGGGCCTCCTCGGCGTCGACGAGGTCCACCTTGTTCTGCGCGATGACGATGTTCTCGATGCCGATGATGTCGAGCGCCATCAGGTGTTCCTCCGTCTGGGCGCGCGGGACGGGTTCGTCGGCGCTGATGACGAGCACGGCGCCGTCCATCAGCGCGGCACCCGCGAGCATCGTCGCCATCAGCGTCTCGTGACCCGGTGCGTCCACGAAGGAAACGGTGCGGAGGAACTCGGTCTCGGCCCCGTGTTCGGGGCACTCCTCCTCGACCGTGTAACACTCCGGTTCGTCGCACTCGGGGCAGCGGCGGAACGTCGCGTCCGCGTAGCCCAGGCGGATCGAGATTCCGCGTTTCATCTCCTCGGAGTGCTGGTCGGTCCACTCGCCGGAGAGCGCACGGACCAGCGTCGTCTTCCCGTGGTCGACGTGGCCGACGAGTCCGATGTTCACCTCCGGTTGTCTGTGTTGTCCTGCCATCGTGAGAGTAATCTTGTGAGGATTTCGCTCCGAACGACTGATAAACCTACTGTTACGGGTCCGAAATTCCCCGCCGAACCGGCGGGGAGTCCGCCTCGACGGCGGCGCGTTTTTCTCCGCGCCGCCCGAATCGGGCCTGTGCGCGAGTACGCCTTCGAGTTGCGCCTCTGTGCCCGCCTCGAAGCGCGCGCCCCCGGAACCGTCGCCCGACAGGTCGGCGCGAGCGTCGGCGGCGAACGCGTAATGGACAGCGTCGTCGTCACGCCCGGGCCCGCGTTCGACGAGCGGACAGTAATCACACCTGACACGATACCCCCGTCAGTAATCGAAGCCGGCGTGAGCCGTCGCTGGACGCCCGTCACGGACGCTTTTGCGGGTCCGCCGGGCCGCGCCCGCTCGCTCGCGGAGCGCGGCGTCGAGTCGGAGTTCCTCGAACGCGAGCGCAGGAACGGGACGGACTGCGTACGCGCCGTCGCCCGCTACCCCGACTGGTTCGACGAACTCGTCGGTTTCGAGCACAAACCCGATTTGGGGAGTCCGGGCGACCTCTACACCCAACTCCGGAAGGACGCCAGCCTCGCGCTCCTCGATTCGGTGGTTCTCACCACCGAGTCCTACGTCACCGGTGCGCACCTGAACCGTATCCCCCCCGAAATCGGGGTGTGGCGCGTGGACTTCGAGTGCGAGGAGCCCATCGAGGTCGTGCGCGAACCGACAGAACTGGACGCCGACGGCCCCGGCCTCCAAATCGAGAGCCGGGAGGCTGGGAAATCGGACGTGCGCCCCGTCACGAGCGAGGAGAAGGCCCGCCAGCGCCGCCGCGTCGCGGAGCGCGCCTACGGGAAGGGCTGGCGCCCCCGGTTCCCGGCCTGCGCGCGGGTCGAGCAGGGGGAAGAGGCGGGCGCGACCCTCCCTTTCTGTCCGTGGAAGGGGAGAGTGGTGAACCCGAACGCCGACTGCGGGCCCGACTGTGCCGGCTTCGAGGAGGGGGCTCCACCCGAAACCGATCCCACAGGGGAGCGGGCCGAACGGACCGACTGGGTCGCTGACCCCGACGGCGCCCGCACGGAGCAAGCGCGGCTCGGTGGCTGGGAGTAGTCAGCCCAGCCGACGGTACACTGTCCAGCCGACGGCGACGGCGGCCACCCCAGCACCGAGCGCGAGCGGGACGGGGTCGTCCGTGCCGAACTCCCAGCCGAACGCGACCGAGCCGACGAGCGCGACCAGCGCGACTGCCGCGCCGACGTACCGGAGGGGCTTGGACCCCGAGGACCTCCCTGGCATATCCGCCCCGTTCGACCGGGGGGAAGGAAAGCGTTGTGCGCCCGTGCGGCCGTAAGCCTAAGTGGACGAGCGACGAGCGTCGCGTATGAACACCGCCCGCTCGCTCGGCGTCGGCGCCGCCTTCTCGGCCGCCGTAACGGCCGGCGCGTACGCCCTCCTCGCCCCCACCGCAACGTTGCTGGTCAGCGTCGCCGTCGTCTACCTCGCCTGGGGTGCCGTGAGCGCCGCCCGGCCCGCCGTCTGGCGGGTGAACGGTTCGAAATGGGCCGCCCTCTTCGCCGGCGTGACGACGTTCGGCACGATAGGGCTGATGAACGGCTCCGGCCCCGACCCGCGCTTCGACGTCGTCGTGCTCGGGTTCGGCCTCGCCGCGTTCGCCTACGTCTGTGGCGCGGTGACGGCGCTCGACGACATGGACGGAACCGGGCACGGCGAACCGGAGACGACGCCCGCCGACTAGAGCTCGTAGGTCTCGCCGTCGACCGCCAGGGGTTCCTCGAAGGCCTCGTCGGCGTCGTAGAAATGCGAGACGTGGACCAGTCTGTACTCTTTTGCCCGGAGTTCCTCGCAGAGCTGTATCGCGCCCTCGCGGGTCATGTGCTTCGTCCCGAACGTCCGGGGGACCCCCTCGTCGTCGTGGTGGTTTCCGCCGATGGGGTGGTGCTCACAGAGGCGCGCCGGGACGATGCCGTCAGCGAGCAGGAGGTCCGCGTCCCGGAGGCGCTCGCGGCTCGCTTCGGGGAGCGCGTAGTTCGTATCGCCCGTCAGCGCGAGTTTCGTCCCGTCCTTCTCGATTGTGAGGCCGTAGCACACCAGCGGCGGGTGTTCGACGGGCACGAGCGTCACGTCGAAGCCACAGACTGAGAACGGCTCGAACGGCGTTTGGGGATGGACGCGCACCGCGTCGAGGTAGTCGTACTTCCGCTCGACCGTGTCGGCGACGCTCTCGTCGGTCCGGGGGTCCGTCTCGTCGGCCGCGTAGGTGGGCAGCGAATCCACGACGCGGTAGGTGTTGCCCAACCCGTCGAGGTGGTCGAAGTGAATGTGCGTTATCAGGCACGCGTCGGGAAGCGGCGCGCGAGAGCGGACGAACTGATGGCGGAAGTCGGGCGAGGCGTCGATGAGGAGGCTCTCGCCGGTGTCCTCGTTCTCGACGTGTACCGAAAACCGGGTGCGCTCGACGCCCTCCGAGCGGGCGCGTTCGCAGGTGTCACAGTCACAGCCCGCGGTGGGCGTACCCGTCGTGTCGCCCGTCCCCAACAAGGTGACGCGCATTCAGTCGTGGCTGGCGTGGGCGCCGTGGTCGTGATCGTGTTCGTGGTCGTGTTCGTCCCCGGTGTCACCCACGAGCTCGTCGCTGTCCTCGATAGCGTCGAGGTTCTTCAGGTTGTCGCGCTCCTCGAAGGCCTCGACGGCGTCGTGGAGGTCCTGCTGTGTGAGCGCGGTCCGTCCCTCGACGAGCGCCGCGAGCACCGCCTCGCGGAGCACGAGTCGGAGGTCCGAGCCCGTCAGCCCCTCCGTCTCGGCGGCCAGCTCCTGCGAATCGAAGTCCGCGAGCTCCATCTGCGCCGTAATGAGTTCGAGGATGGCCGCGCGCATCTGTTCGTTCGGCTTCGGGAAGTGGAGAATCTCGTCGAAGCGCCGCCACGCCGCGGCGTCCAGCTGGTCGGGGTGGTTGGTCGCCCCGATGAGGAGGACCTCGTCCCGAATCAGCGAGACGTCGTCGATGGACTTCAGCAGGGTGTTCACCGCGCGCTTGATGGCCGCGTGCTCGTCGGAGCCCCGCGTCTTGGCGACGAAGTCGAACTCGTCGATGAACAGGATACAGGGGGAGAGGCGCTTGGCCACCTCGAAGACCTTCTCGACGTTCTTCGCCGTCTCGCCCAGGTACTGGCTGGTGATCATCGAGAGTTTGACCTCCACGAAGGGGAGGTCCATCTCGCTCGCCAGCCCCCTCGCGGTGGAGGTCTTCCCGGTCCCGGGGGGCCCGACGAAGAGGAGTTTCCCGATCTCCCGCAGGCCGATGTCCGCGAGGTAGTCCCGGTGGGCGATGGCCTGGCGTATCTTGTCGATCTCCGCCTCCTGTTCCTGGGTGAGGACCACGTCGTCGAGCGTCAACTCGACCTCCTCGGGGGCGTGGACGTCCACGAGGTCGAGCATCTCCTCGTCGTCCTCGTCGAAGTACTCCGCGAGGAGGTTGTCTATCCACGCCCGGTCGGCGTGGACCGACGTGTTGGCCTCGCGAGCCTCCTCGTAGGGGACGCCGAACTCCTCGCCGAACTCGTAGGCGAGAGTGGGGTTCTCGCGGAGGCGTTCGGCGTCCGTTCGGTCGAGATACCACTCCTCGGCGAGGTCCTCGTCTATCAGTTCGAGCCGGCCCGAGAAGTTATCCCGGTCGGTGAACATCAGCCCCGAAATCGCCTCCCAGGGCTCCTCAACGCCGGTGATGGCCGACGCTGTCTCGGCGTCCACCGGTATCGGTCGTTCGAGGCCGTCGCCGTCCCAGAGGGCCTGCCTGACGTTCGGGGGAAGGTCGCCCTCGTCGAGTGCCGGCGACCGTTCGTAAACCCGGGCCGTCAGCAGCGTTTCGACGACCGCGAGCGCTCCGTCGCTCATCGTCTACCGTTGACGAGCGGCCCGTATAAGACCGTCGGAGGGGAACACGGTGGCCGGCTCAGGCGCCGTTCTCGGCGACGCCGGGCGCGAGGAAGAAGTGCAGGGGGCGATTCGACTGGTACTGCTGGTAGACGGACTCGGTGTATCCACGCTCACGCAGGCAGTCGCCGACGTCGTCGGCGACGAGTTCGGGACCGCCGTGTCCCGGGTTGAGGGCGATAACGACGGGCGCGTCGGTCCCGCAGGCGACGCTCGCGTTCGTCGTGTCGTCGACCGTCGCGTTCGCCTTCTCGGTGTACCAAGGCAGCGGGAGACGGTCGAACCACGCCGGCGGCGGGTCCTCGTCCCACACCTCGTCGTCGGAGAGCTTGTCCCCGTAGTAGAGCACGTCCGTCCCCGCGTTGGCCGGCGCTTCGCGCTCGATACTGCGGAGGACGGGCTGCATCTCGCCGGCGGGTTGGGCGTACTGGACCATCACCCCGTCCTCGCCGAGGTCGGGCGATTGGGGGTTCAGATACGACGTTTCGGCGGCGACCCCGCCCCCGATGGCCGCAGCGAGGACGAGCGTCGCCGCGCCGAGCGCGAATCCCACGGTTCCGGGGCGGTCCCGGCGCTCGTAGGCCCGTCGGGTGAGCCGCCAGAGCCCCGCGAGGCCGACCGCCGCGGGCACGGCGAGGGGGACGGCGACGTTAATCGCCGACCACGGGGCGGTAATATCGGTGATGAGCGGGTAGCCGAACAGTCCCGAGAGCCCCCAGAAGAAACAGAACCCGACGAACCCGCGGGTGTCGCTCCCTCCGTACCGGTCCGCGAGGAAGCCCGCGGCGGCGAACGCGGCCAATGGAAGGGACGTGTAAGCGAGCACCTTGGCGTAGTAGATGAAATACGGGATGTAAGCGTGGTCGCGCATCCCCGCGGAGAGCCACGTGTCGAGTTTGTCCCACACGCCGACCGTCGCGCCGGTGAGCGCGTCCACGGGCGAGGTGACGGGGAGCGGCGCGTAGAAGGCGAGAAACGTCCCCGCGAAGACGAACAGTCCACCGACGGCGGCGACCGCGAACCCGCTGAGCCGCGCGGCGTCGAGTTCCCCGACGCGTTCGCGGGCCGCGGCGAGCACGTCCGTCCCGCGCTCCCGGGCGAGGAGGACCCGGGCGTCGAACACGAGAACCCCGGCGCCGACCCACGAAATCGGGTAGGCCAGCGCGTTCTCCTTGGTAGTGAACGCCAGGGCGAACGCGAGCGCCGCGGGCACCAGGAGAAGCGGCCGCTCGGCGTCGTAGGCCCGCACGGCGAAGGCGACGGCGGCGAACATGAAGGCCGCTATCAACATGTCGTTGCGCATGAACCGCGAGTAGTAGAGCAGCAAGGGGTTGGCCGCGAGGAAGACCGCGAGCGCGACGACCTCCGAGTCGCGCAGCCGCTCGCGGAGGAGGAGCGCCGTGAGGGGGAGCAGCCCGCCGACGAGCGCCATCGGAAAGCGCGCGAGGAAGTCGCTCGCGCCGAACCACGAGAAGAGGACGCCGTTGACGTGCGGAATGAAGGGGCCGTGGATGATGGGCCGGTACTCCCACGCGCCGGTCTCCATGTAGCGCAGAATCCATCCGCCCACCCGCCCCTCGTCTTGGTGGAAGACCCGCCAGCCGAGCGCCCACAGGCGGGCGAGGAGGGCCATCGCCGTCACCGCCGCCACGGCGGGGACGGGGCGGGCGAGACGCGTACGAAGGGACCGCGACATGGATGCGGATTGCGGGAGGGGCGATAAACCCTTTCTGCAACGGGGTGACGCGACGCATCGTCGGGCGGGATGGTGCCCCGCGTCGCCGGAAACGCGGCGCTGATGACGGGGCGGCGCGGGCATTTATGCCCGTCGGGAGCACACATCGCGTATGGACCGACCCACCCCCGTCGTCGTGGACGCCGTGCGAACGCCCCAAGGGAAGGAGGGCGGCGCGCTCGCGGATATGCGCTCCGAGGACCTCTCCGTCCCGCTCGTGGAGGCCCTCCTCGACCGGACGGGCGTCGAGACCGACGCCGTGGAGGACCTGCTGTGGGGCTGTGCCCAACAGCGCGGCGAGCAGGACAACAACCTCGCACGCATCATCAGCCTGCTCTCCCCGCTCGGCGAGGGGACGCCCGGCGCGACTATCAACCGCTGGTGTGCGTCCTCGATGGAGGCCATCGCCCGCGCCGCCGACGCGGTTCGGGCGGGCCAACACGACTGCCTGCTGGCGGGCGGCGTCGAGTCGATGACCCGCGTACCGATGGGCGATTCGATGACGGACCTCCACCCCGACCTCGGGGACCTGTACAACGTCCCGGACCTCTCGATGGGGATGACCGCCGAGAAAGTGAGCAGGGAGTACGACGTCTCGCGGGAGGCCCAGGACGAGTACGCCCTGCGCTCGCACGAACGTGCGGCCGAGGCCACCGAGAAGGGGTATCTCGACGACCAGCTCGTTCCCGTCGGGGGGCTCGAAACCGACGAGGGCATCCGGTACGACACGAGCCTGGAGAAGCTCGGAAAGCTCTCGCCCGTCTTCCGCTCGGACGGGAACGTCACCGCGGGCAACGCCTCCCAGATAAGCGACGGCGCCGCGGCGACGATGGTGACCAGCGAGGCGTTCGCGGAGGAGCACGACCTGGACATCATGGCCTACGTCGGCAGCCACGCCGTCGCGGGCGTCGACCCGACGGTGATGGGCATCGGGCCGGTTCCGGCGACGGAGAAACTGCTGGAGAAGGTGAACCGGGAAACGGAGGATTACGACCTGGTGGAGCTCAACGAGGCCTTCGCCTCCCAAACCCTCTACTGCCGCCGGGAGTTGGGAATCGACGAGGGGAAGTTCAACGTCAACGGCGGCGCCATCGCCGTCGGCCACCCGCTGGGCGCGTCGGGCGCGCGCCTTCCCGTGACGTTGCTCCACGAACTGGAGCGCCGCGACGAAAAGAGAGGATTAGCGACGCTCTGTGTCGGCTTCGGGCAAGGGATGGCAATCGAGTTTGAGCGGCCCGAATAGCGCCGCACGGCGGGCGAACGCTTTTGTTCAGAGGATATAATTTGTTCAATACAGACATGAGCGCCGAAAGCGTCCCGGAACTCGTCGAGACGTGGCAGAGCGGCGCGGTGATTGTCGTTGGGTGCGTTCTCACCGGGGCAGTCGGCGGCTTCGCCGTCGTCCGAACGGGCGTACTGGACCCGTTCCCGGGGTTCGTTGTCGGCCTCTTCGGTGGGACCTTCCTTTCGTTCCTGGCTCTCTCCTACCTGCTGTACGGCCGCTAAGCCCCAAAAATCAGTTCTCCGTCTCGCAGAAGCTCATCGCTTCCCGTACCGCCTCGTCGCTGCCGATGACGGTGATGCGGTCGCCCTTCTCCAGCACCGTGTCCGCCTCGGGCACCCATACGTCGCCGTTGCGGGAAACCAGTGCGATGAGACAGCCCTCGGGGAGTTCGGGGCCGACCTCGCGAACCACGCGCCCCGCGAGTTCGGAGTTCCGGACTTCGATTTCCTGTACGTCGCCCTGGCGGCCGACGTCGGTCATCCAGGAGGACATCGCGGGGCGCTCGATGGCGTTGTCGATGGCCCACGCCGTCGCCAGCGTGGAGGAGATAGTCCGCACGCCTAGGTCCTCGAAGGCCTCGACGTTGTCCGGGTTGTTCGCCCGGGCGATGACCGTCTCCACGTCGAACTTCGACTTCGCCAGCTGGGCGACGAGGAGGTTCACGTCGTCGTCCCCGGTCGCGGCGACGACGATACGGGCGTTCCCGCCCCCCGCGGAGCGGAGTTCGTCCGTGTCGGTGCCGTCACCGATGTGTACCGTGTGACCCGCGTTGCGGGCGGTTTGTACGACCGATTCGTCCTGCTCGACGATGACGACGTTTTCGCCCCGGTCCGTGAGGCGCGTGGCGAGCGCACGGCCCACCTTTCCGCCGCCGACGATGATGACACGCATTGGAATCACGTCCAGATACTCAGCGATGTGACGGGCGAACCCGGCCTCGAAGACGACGGTCGCCAGAATGACGAGGAAGACCGTCCCGACGAGGATGTTCGCGCCCGTCTCCATCCCGAGGTCGCGCAACTCGACCGCGAAGAGCGTCGCCACGGAGGCCGGAATGATGCCCCGTGGGCCGACGAAACTCATGAAGAGGCGCTCGGAGAGGGTGAAACGGTCGCCCAGCCCGAGCGTCGAGAGCAACACGAGCGCCGGGCGGATGACCAGCGCCACCGCGATGACGACCGCGACACCCCCGAGGCCGAGCGCGAGAAGGTCCTCGAAGGTCAGAAGCGCCGCCAGCGCGATGAACACGAAGGAGAGGACGATGAGCGTCACGTCCCCTTTGAACTCCGCGATGTCCTCCTCGTAGGGGAGGTCGGCGTTCCCGAGGAGGAGCCCCGCCGTCGCGACGGCCGCGATGCCCGCCTCGGTAAAGATGGCGTCGGCGGCGGCGTAGGCGACGAGCGCGCCAGCCAGCGTGAGGAGGCGGGCGTTCTGGGGCGCGTTCCCCGGCGAGAGGTCGACATGCTCGAGCAGGTAGTAGATGATGCCCGCGACGAGCGCGCCGATGAGGAGACCGACCCCCAGCCGTTCGGCGAACAGCTGGACGAGCGCCGTCGGCTCCGCCGTCCCGAGCCGGATGGACTCGAAGATGACGACCGCCAGAATCGCCGCCGTTACGTCGTTGATGATGCCCTCGGCGTCGAGCGCCGTCCCGACCCGGTCGCGGACGGGGACGACTTCGAGAATGGGCGCGATGACGGTCGGGCCCGTCGCGACGAGGAGCGCGCCGACGAGCGCCGAAATCGACCACGTCGCGGCCGGGAGGAAGAACTTCACCGCGAGCGTCGTCGCGAGGAAGGCAATGGCCGCGCCGGCGGTCACCAACCGGAAGGTCGCCTTCGGCGCCTCGCGAATCGTGTCGATGTTGATGTGGAAGGCGCCCTCGAAGACGATGATTGCCACCGAGAGCCCGACAATGGCGGGCAGCGCGCCGCCGAAGGACGCCGCCGTGACGAGGGGGTCGATACCGGGGAGCCACGCGCCCAGGCCCTCGGGCCCGAGCAGGATGCCCGCCGCGATGAGGAAGACGACGCTCGGCACGCGGAACCGGTCGGAGAGCACCTGTGCGATGATACCCACGCCGACCACGGCCGCAACGAGCACGAGGAGGTTGCTGCTGGCTGCCACTGTTCGACCGGGATTAGAGCCCGCCCCCTGATAAAACCCGAAGAACCCGGCGTTACTCGTACACCGATTGTACCTCCTCGGCGTAGCGCTCCAGAATCGCCCGGCGCTTCTTCTTCAGCGAGGGGGTGAGCAGGCCGTTCTCCTCGGTGAACTCCTCGGGGACGAGCGCGAAGCGCTTCACCGACTCGTGGGGCTCGAAGCCGCGATTGGCCACTTCTACTTCGCGGGCGACCCGCTCGTGGGCGCCGTCGTGGTCGGCGAGCGCGGCGTCCTCCTCGGGGAGCGTGACGCCGTCGGCGGCCGCCTGTTCGCGGAGCGCGTCCGTGTTCGGGACGACGAGCGCGCCCACGAACTTCCGGGCGTCGCCGAAGACGAGCGCCTGTTCGATGAGGGGGCTGGACGCGAGTGCGTCCTCGATGGGGCCGGGCGCGACCATCTTCCCCGTGGAGAGCTTCAACAGCTGTTTCGAGCGTTCCACGAAGGAGATGTAGCCGTCGGCGCGGCGCTCGACCACGTCGCCCGTGCGGAACCACTCGCCCTCGAAGGCCGCCTCAGTGTCCGCGGGGAGGCCGCGATACCTTCGGAACACGTTCGGCCCGCGCACGAGGAGTTCGCCCACTTCGCTGTCGCCGGCGGTTCGGGGGCTCTCGGGGTTAACTGACTCGTCGATTTTTACCTCGCAGTCAACGACCGGGGGACCGACGGTCCCGATTTCGAACGCGTCCGGCGGGTTCGCCGCGACGACGGGCGCCGTCTCAGTGAGGCCGTACCCCTCCAGAACGGGAATCCCCATCGCGTGATAGAGCCGGCAGAGCTCCGGTTGGAGGCTCCCGCCGCCGCTTATCATGAAGTCGAGTTCGCCGCCCAACGCCTCGCGGACCTTCGTGAAGACGAGGCGGTCGGCGAGGCCCATCGCGGCCGAGAGCAACACCCCGGGGTCGTCGGCGCGCTGGTGGCGCCCGCCGACGTCGATCGCCCACTCGAAGATGCGCTTCGAGACGGCCGACCCCGAGGCGTTCTCGGCGACGGCGTCGTACAGTTTCTCGTACACCCGAGGGACGCTGGTCCCCACTTCGGGGCGCACCGCCGAGAAGTCCTCGCGGAGCGTGTCGGGGCTCTCGGCGTAGGCGACGGTCGCGCCCGACGCGAACATGAGAAAGTGCCCCGCCAGCCGCTCGAAGACGTGTGCGAGCGGGAGAAACGAAACCGTCCGGGTCCCGACGTCGACCCCGGGCCCGTCCCGGTCCGGTCGGGGGCCGAAGCGCCGGAAGCACTGGTCGACGTTCGCCTTGAAGTTCGCGTGGGTGAGTTCGACGCCCTTCGGTTGGCCCGTCGTCCCGGAGGTGTAGATGAGACTCGCGAGGTCGTCGGGGTCGCGGGCGTCGAGCCACCCCCGATACGTCGCCTCGTCGTACGCCTCGGCGCCGAGTTCGTACACCTCGCCGAGCGTGTAGCAGTCCACGGGCGCGTCGAGCGACTCGGCGTCGTCCATGGTGACGACGAAATCGAGGTCGGCGTCGGCCTCCACGGCGTGCTCGCGGAGCTCGCGATTCGCGACGACGGCGCCGACGGCGTCGGAGTCCGAAAGCAGATGGGAGACTTGCCGGACGGAGGCCTTCGGGTACAGCGTCGTGACGACGCCGCCGGCCGCGAGCGTGGCGAAATCCGTCAGCGCCCACTCCAGGCGCGTGTCGGCGTAGATGCCCAAGGCGTCGCCCGCCTCGACGCCGAGTTCGCGAAAGCCCGCGGCGAGACGGCGGACGACGGCCCGGGACTCGGCGTACGTCAGCGAGCGGAACTCGCCCTCTGGCGCGGCATCGATGGCCGCGGGAGTCAGCGAACGGTCGTGAACGCCGCCCTTGTAGGACTGCGCCGGCGTCTCCGGGTGGCGCTCGGCGCTGGCCTCGAACGTCTCGGGGAGCGTCGCGCGTCCGAGAACGGGGTGCTCGAACTCCCGTTCGGCCTCACGAGTGTCCATTGTCACCGGTTCCGGGCGACGGGGCTTAGTTTATTCCCCGAGATAATCCGAAACGCCCCGAACGTTGAGCTTCGCCTCCTCCCGAGCCTTGCGGGCGCCCCAGACGTCCGCGAAGCGGCGTTCGTACTCCTCAGCGAGCGTTTCGCCCGGGTCCTTGCCTTCCTCGCGGAGCAGGCGGACCCGCTCGACGAACTCCCGGAGCGCGCCGGCGTACGCCGAGAGCGCCGCGTCGGGGTCGCCCGCGCCAGGTCCGAAGTGGGTGTAACAGAGGCGGTCGGCGCCCAGCCCGCGGAGGGTGTCCAAATCGTCCAGACAGGCGTCGAGGTTGAACTGCGGGGGCGGCGACGTCGGCACCACCTCTTCGCGGCCCGGTACCCAGAGCCCCGCGGCGTCGCCGACGAACGCGACGTTCGAGTCCTCGTCGTGGAACGCCACCTGATGGGGCGCGTGGCCCGGGCAACGGTGCGCGCGGAGGGTCCGGTCGCCGAGTTCTACCGGGTCGCCGTCCGTGAGTTCCACGATACGTTCTTCAGGAACGGGCTCGGGCTCGGCGTAGAACTCCCACATGTCGCCGACCGCTCGTTTGGTGCCTTCCACCAGCCGGCCCGGCTCGGCGAGATGGCGCGCACCCGCCTCGTGGGCGTAGACGGTCAGGTCGGGGTAGCGCTCGGCGAGGAAACCAGCGCCGCCCGCGTGGTCGAGGTGGACGTGCGTGAGAAGCAGGGCCTCGGGTTCGCAGTCGAGGGCGTCCAGCGCGTCGAACACCGCGTCGCGGTCGGCGCCGATGCCCGACTCCACGACGATGCCCGCCGGATGGACGTAGACGCCGCCGTAGTTCGGGGTACCGTACATCCCGGTGTCCGCGAAGTACCACTCGCCCTCGGGCACTGCTTCGGGGTCGCCGACGGTCATACCCGAGCGTGGGGGCCGCGCGGCAAAAAGACCGCCCGCCGAGCGACACGGTTTTGCCCCGCGCCGGGGAAGGCCGGACAAATGTTGAGTAGGCAGTTCGTCCGGGAGAACCCCGACACCGTCCGGGACGCCATCGACGCGAAGGGCGTCGACTTCGACCTCGAGTACTTGCTCGAAGTCGACGAGGAGTGGCGCGAACTGAAGGCGCGCGGCGACGACCTGCGCCACGAGCGAAACGAGGTCTCCGAACGAATTGGAAAACTCAAACAGGAGGGCAAGGAGGAGGAGGCCCAAGCGGCCATCGAGGAAACCCAGGCGTTGAAGGAGGAACTCCAAGCCGTCGAGGAGCGCGCGGACGAACTCGAAACCGAACTGGAGGAGTTGCTGTTGGAAGTGCCGAACGTCCCCCACGAGTCGGTGCCGGAGGGCGAGGGAGAGGCGGACAACGTCGAGCGCTACCGCCGCGGGTTCGACGACCTTCGGGACCTCCCTGAGAACGTGGTCCCCCACTACGACCTCGGCGAGGACCTCGAACTGCTAGACTTCGAGCGCGGCGCCAAGGTGTCGGGCGGTGGCTTCCAGTTCGTGAAGGGCGAGGGCGCGCGCCTGGAGCACGCCCTCGTGCAGTTCATGCTCGACATCCACAGAGAACAGGGCTACGAGGACGTGCTCCCGCCGATTCCCGTCAATTCTGCGTCGATGCGCGGCACCGGTCAACTGCCGAAGTTCGAGGAGGACGCCTACCGCGTGGGCAACCGTCCCGAGGACGACTACGACGACGACGACCTCTGGCTCCTGCCCACCGCTGAGGTTCCGGTGACGAACATGCACCGCGACGAGATCCTCTTAGACGACGACCTGCCCCTGAAGTATCAGGCGTTCTCGCCGAACTTCCGGCGCGAGGCCGGCGAGCACGGCACCGAAACGAGGGGGTACGTCCGCGTCCACCAGTTCCACAAGGTCGAACTCGTGAATTTCGTCCCGCCCGAGGAGTCCTACGACCGGCTGGATGGCCTCTTGGGGGAAGCCGAAGCGGTCCTCGACCGACTGGGTCTCCCCTACCGCGTCCTCGATATGTGCACCGGCGACATGGGGTTCACGCAGGCCAAGAAGTACGACATCGAGGTGTGGGCGCCCGGGGACGACATGGAGGAGGGCCCCGAGGAGGGGGGTCGCTGGCTCGAAGTCTCATCGGTGTCGAACTTCGAGGCGTTCCAGGCCCGGCGCGCGGACATCCAGTACCGCGAAGAGGACCACGAATCGGCCGAGTACCTCCACACGCTCAACGGCTCCGGGGTCGCCGTGCCCCGCGTGATGGTGGCGGTGCTGGAGTACTACCAGAACGAGGACGGGACCGTTGACGTGCCCGAAGCCCTCCAGCCGTACATGGGCGGCCAGGAGGTCATCGAGGGCGGCGAGGCCGTCGGCGAGAGCGCGCTCGGGGCGGAATAACACGGACAATAGTTACCTGTTCGGCGTTCGTACAGTTCGTGTATGGGCGAGCCCATCACCGTCCTCTGCGTCGACGACGACCCCGAACTCGTCGAACTGACGGCGACGTTCCTCGAACGGGCCGAGGAGCGGGTGAGGGCGCACACCGCGGGGAGCGCCGACGAGGGGCTGACATTCCTCGCCGAGGACGGGGTGGACTGTATCGTCTCGGACTACGAGATGCCGGGCTGTGACGGCCTGGCGTTTCTCGAATCGGTACGGGCGGAGTACCCCGACCTCCCCTTCCTCCTCTTCACCGGGAGGGGGAGCGAGGAGATAGCCAGCGAGGCCATCTCCGCCGGCGTGACGGACTACATGCAAAAGGAGGGGGGCACGGACCAGTACGCGGTGCTCGCGCGGCGCGTCCGCAACGCCGTCGAGCACTACCGAGCGCGGGAGGCCGCGGCCGCGGCCCACGAGCGAGCGAAGACGATTCTGGAGGCCTCCCCGGACGCCATCGTCGTGAGCATCGACGACGAGTACGTCTACGCCAACCGGAGTGCCGCCGAGCTCTTCGACGCGTCGGACCCCGAGGAACTGGTCGGCCTGCGCATCCCGGAGGTGGTCCACCCCGCCGAGCGCGACGCCGTTTCCGACGCCCTCCGGAGGGCCGAACCGGGCGAGTTTACCGTGAATCAGGCCGAGCGGACACTCAGAAGCCTCCGGGGACGAACATTCCCCGCCGAGGTCACGGGGCGGGGCATCACGTGGGACGGCGAGCAGGCCGTCGTCGCCATCATCCGCGACGTGTCCGAGCGGACCCTGCTGGCCGGCGACGTGCGCGCCGAGCGGGAGGCTCTGCGGGAACTCTACGCGCTCACCGCCGAGGGGGACCCGGAGGTGGCGGCGCTCGTGGATTTGGGCCGCGAGCGCCTCTCGCTTCCCTACGGCTACTTCGTCCGCGACGACGGGCCCACCGTCGTCCGTCGCGACCCGGACGCCCCGGAGCGGCCGCCGCCCCGGGAGGCCTGTGAACGGACCGTCGAGCGGGGGCGCTCGCTCGCGCTCGTCGCGGACGGCGAAGGGACCTACCTGGGCGCCCCGGTGTACGACGGCGAGGAACGGGTCGGCGTACTCTGCTTCAGCGACGGCGGCGAGCGCGAGGAGTTCTCGAAGACCGAGCGCGCGTTCGCCGAACTGCTGGCGCTGTGGGTCGGCTTCGCCGCGGCGAACTGACGCGCTTTTGCCGCTCGGTCTCCCACTCCAAGCGTGGACCTTCACGTCCGCTACGAGGGCGACGACGACCCGGCCAAATGCACGGCAAAAAAGCTGGCCCGCTTCGACCTCGCGGCACTCCACCGAACCCACCGGGAGACGCCCTACGGCGTCGTACTCAACCCCCACGCGGAGCGCGCGCTCTCGCCGGCCGATTCGGCCGAGACGCTCGTCGCGCTCGACTGCTCGTGGGAGTCGGCGGGCGAGGCGCGCTTCGAACTCCCCGGCGAGCACCGCGCGCTGCCCTATCTCGTCGCCGCCAACCCGGTGAACTACGGCAAGCCGCTCCGGCTCACCACGGTCGAGGCGTTCGCCGCGGCGCTCGTCATCCTGGGCGAGCGCGAGCACGCCGAGCGGATATTGGCGAAGTTCACCTGGGGCGAGACGTTCCTGGAGATGAACGAGGAGCCCCTGCGCCGCTACGCCGACTGCGAGGATTCGAGCGAGGTCGTGGACGTGCAATCCGAGTACGTGGAGCGCTAGAAGAACGGACGCGGGAGCGAACGCGACACGCGTCGGTTGAGAACTGACCCGGCGCTCGTCCGCGGCAGGTGAGACACGTGCGTCAGCCGTGTCTCCCCCGCGTCACTCCAAGGCCGAATAGCCAAGGCTTAAACGCCGGGACGGCTATCCTCCGAGTATGCCGAGTGTCGAAGACCGTCTCCTCGACAAGTCCATCTGTATGCGCTGTAACGCGCGGAACCCGCCCGAAGCGGACGAGTGCCGGAAATGCGGCTACGGGAATCTCCGCCCCAAGGCCCGCGAGACCCGCTCGACATAGAACCTCTTTTCGCCTCGGGTGCGCGAAGCGCACCGCGTGGCGGCGTCGCCGCCACGTTTTAGGTTGCCGGCTTCGCCGGCAACCCGCTCGGCGAAAACCCGTTCATGTAGCCGGACGACGTCCGGCTGCCTGCGGAGCTTCGCTCCGCAATGTCATCAGAATCTTCGATTCTGATTGCTAATCAGAAGCCGTGGCTTCTGATGATGCCAAAAACCGGTCTCGCTCCGCTTGACCGGTGAATCGTACTCACTACCGGGTCCTTCGGACCGCTCGTTCGTGCGAATGCTACCGGTAGGTATAGTTTCGAATCGGTTACGCTTCTGAAACTAATTCATCGCGAACCGTGGCGACAACCTCCCGTTGGGTCGTCTCGTCGACCCGTTCGCCACTCCATCCCAAGTCAAGGTCATCGTCTCCATATCGAGGAATGATGTGAATGTGGGCATGGGGTACCTCTTGTCTCGTGACGCCGTTCTCCTGGACGAGAGTGAAGCCATCGAGTTGGTAGGCCGATTCGAGTGCATCTGAAACGTGGTGAACAGTTTCGAATACTTTTCCGGCGAGAGATTCCGGCATATCGGGTGTGGTTACGTAGTGGGTCTTGGGAATGACGAGCGTGTGTCCCCGAGTCGCAGGCTCAATATCAAGGAAGGCAAGCGAATGCTCGTCCTCGTACAATCGATATGCAGGCGAATCCTCAGCGACGATTGAGCAAAATACGCAATCTGTCATAATTGGTCGAGTTACCCCGCCACCGATAGTTCCACCGACTGTCGATACAACGCATTTCCTTCGTACAGCGTACAACCCCTCTATCGAACAATCGCGGTCGTGGAAGGCGCCGCGGGAACAACCCACGCCGAGCGCGACAGCGCGAGGCCTGGTGGTCACTGGAAGGTCCAAAGGGCCTCCCAAGACATCGCAGAACCGAAGGTTCTGCGTGGCTCGCGAATCTCCGATTCGCTCACCGCCGAAAGACGCGTCGCGGCTTTCGGAAGTCTGTGAAACTCTCCGAGTTTCACGACCCCGAGAGAGCAAAGCTCTCTCGTACGGACTCGACAAGGGCGACGAGGCGCGGGTCCTGTGCCCGCGCCGAGGAGGGCTTGCTAGTCGTATTTCGGTTCCTTTCGTTCGGCCCGCTCCAGAGCGGTCTCCACGATGTCAGTCACGTCGCCGTGGAAGACGCCGCCGTGGCCCGCGTACATGTCCTCAATCGTCTCGGGCATCCGACTGAGCAGGCGCCGGATGCCCTTAATGAGCAAATCGCGGGACTGCCCGGCCATGTCCGTCCGGCCGAAACTCCCCCCTTCGAAGGCGCCGTCGTCGTGGACCACGGCGTCGCCGGAGAACAGCGCGTGTCGTGAGAAGAAGGAGACGTGGTCCTCCGCGTGGCCCGGCGTGTAGACGGTCTCGAAGGGGACGCCCGCGATGGGAACCTCGTCGGTGTCCGAGACCTCGTGGGTCCGGAGGACGTGTTCGTCGTGGGCGTACACCTCCACCCCCTCGAAGGCCTCCACGACTTCGGGGAGTTTCTCGACGTGGTCCCCGTGCTGGTGGGTGATGACCACCGTGTCGAGGCTGTCGACGTAGCGCTCGATCTCCTCGACGACGCCGTCCATCGACCCGGGGTCGACGACCGTCGCGGCGCCGTCCTCGACTGCGAGATAGGCGTTGCAGGTGAACTCCTCGGCGTCCTCGGTGAGGTTGACGACGTCCATACTGGATGGGTGGGTGGGAGAAACTTAACCGCGGGGGGCGAAGTCGGACTCGACGCGAACGAGCGTCGAGTTGGTCGAAAACGGCCCCGGGAGCGAACGCGACACGGGGCGGTTGAAGTCGGGCCCGGCACGGACGAGTGCCGGGACGGTCGAAGTCGGGCTCGGGGGAGACACGGCTGACGCACGTGTCTCACCTGCCGCGAACGAATGCCGGGTCGGTCGAAGACACGCGGGCAGTGTGGGGCCCGGCGCGGACGAGTACCGGTTAGTTCAGCCCCGACGTGTGTAAGACCGTGAACAATTGGCAGGGGACTTTTCCGTCCGAACGCGGTAGAGAGGAGTGTATGGGCTTCGGCAGCTACGATGAATCCGAACAGGAGAACCAGAACCTGGATACGGACATCGACGACGGCGTCGAAAGCGAACAACACGCCCACGAGGGCGACGTGGACTTCGAGTTCGAGGCCAGTAACGACGAACTCGTGAACCGCCTGCAGGACATCAAGGACGAGTGAACTACCCTACCGCTCGCCTGACGACTCGCGTTTGAGGGTGGGGCTTCCTGTTTCTACGACACGCTTTGCAGATACGGGTGTATCCGCAGGGAGCGCAGTCTCCACAGGCGGTAATTCGGAGTGTCCCACTCCTACTTTTTCGAGACCGCGAGAAAGGATGTTCCACGACGCATTCGCGTCTCTGTCCGCCTCGAACCCACACGACGGGCAAGAGTGTTCACGGACCCACAGCGGCTTGTCGGTCTTCGTTCCGCACGACGCGCACTCTTTCGTCGTTCCGCGAGGGTTCACGGCAACGAAGTGCGTTCCTTCACGCTCGCACTTGTATTCGAGCATCCGCAGGAACGTCCCCCATGCCGCACCCGCACGGTTGCGGGAGTTGCCCGGTAGTTCGACCAAGCCCTTCGCGTCCAAATTCTCTACAGCCACGAGGTCGTATTCGCGGGCGTAGTAGTTCGAGAGTTTGTGGAGGAAGTCACGGCGCTTCTTCTTCAACTCAGCGTGGCGTCCGGCCATGACGCGGCGCTGTTTCTCCCAATTCGCGGAACCGTGTTCCTTCCGCGAGAGGTCGCGTTGGGCACGTTCCAACCGTTCGCGCTCGTCGCTGAAGTCGGGACTCTCGATGGCGTATCCGTCGGTGTCGTGGGCGTACTTCAGGATACCTACGTCGATACCGACGACTTTCTCGGGTGACTCCGGTTTTTCGGGCGTGGCTTCGTCCACGTCGATACCGCACGTGGCGTACCACTCACCTGTCGGTTCCTGCTTGACTGTGACCTGTTTGATGGTCGCGTTCTCGGGGATATCTCGGTGGAGGGTGATAGGTATCTCACCGATTTTGCTCAACCACAGGACAGGCCGACCACTCGTATTCTTGAGTTTGAAGCCGGACTGGTTGTAGGTGAGCGACCGATACTCCCGAGGCGGTTTCCACTTGAGCATTCCAACAGCGCGTCCGTTCTCCTTCTGTGCTTTGAGCGTGGAGAGGTTGTCGTAGACGCGCTTGACGACCATCTGCAACACTTTCGAGTGAACGTCTCCGAGGTCGTCCCACCACGATTTGAGGTCGGGGAGTGTCCCCTGTATCTTGTAGCGGGCGGGGATGTCGTCTACCTCGTTGAGCTTGTAGATGACGTGGTTGTAGAGTTGTCTACAAGTATCGACGTGGTGCAGAAGCGTCTCGGTGAGGGCTTCTGGTGGGTCGAGTCGATACTTGTAGTTGTAGTGCATCTATGATTCTCGTTCCTCGATAAGTTCGTCCAATTTCTCTTGGACGAACGAGGACAGACTCAGGTGGTTGTCCTGAATCCATTCCTCTTGGTCGTCGCGGATGGAGATGTTTTTGCGAGTCGCCACAACACACTATACACAAACCACACAAATGAGGATTGTGATTGCGTGGGCCGAGCGTCGAACGCGTTTGAGAACCGTGCGGGCGTCGCCAGAACGCGTCGCGTTCCGATGTGCGAATGAGAGCTTCGCCCCCTGCGTTGTCGTCCGAAAAGCGTAGCTTTTCGTGATCACGAGAATCTTTGATTCTCGAACGACTCCTTGAGGAAGAGGACTTAGCACCTAATGCCAGTTAAATCGGGTACGCGGGCGCTCGGCGTCGCCGAGTCCTACCGGGGCGAGCGCTCGACGCTCTGTGGGGCTGTCGTCCGCGCTGACAGAGTCGTCGAGGGGTTCGCCTTCGGGGAGTGTACGGTCGGCGGAACCGACGCGACCCGCGCGGCAACAGCCCTCTGGGACGAGGCGGGCCGCGAGGACGTGCGTTTTCTCTTCCTCTCCGGAATCGCGCCGGCGTGGTTCAACCTGCTCGATTTGCCCGCCGTCCACGACGCCGCAGGCGTTCCCGTGCTCTCCGTCTCCTTCGAGGAGAGCCCCGGGCTCGAAGGGGCGCTCCGCGAGCAGTTCTCGGGCACCGAACTGGAGGCGCGCCTCGAAACCTATCGGCGCCAGCCTGCCCGCGAGGCACTTACCGTGAACGGCGAGCGCCGCTTCGTGCGGAGTTGTGGCTTCGAAGCAGTTCGGGAGTCCCCCACCGAGGTCGTCCGCGGGTTTACGCCCGAGGGTGGCCGCCCGGAACCCCTGCGGGTCGCCCGGCTCGCGGCGCGGGCCGGCGACGACTACCGCAGGAAATAGTGAAGTCCCTCGCGCGCCGCGAACGGGTATGAGCGAACACGACGTCACCCGCGAGGGCCCCGACGTAACCGCCTGCGAGCGCTGTCCGGACCTCTGTGCGTCCCGTTCGCGCATCGTCAACGGCGTTGGCCCGGAGGACGCGGCCCTCTGCTTTCTGGGCGAGGCGCCCGGCGCGAACGAGGACGAGGAAGGCGAACCGTTCGTCGGGCGCTCCGGCGACGTGCTCGAGGAGGCGCTCCGCGAGGTCGGGTTGGCCCGCGCGGACATCCGTATCACGAACTGCGCGCGCTGTCGCCCCCCGGAGAACCGTGACCCGAGCGACGAAGAACTGGCGAACTGTCGGCCCAACCTGGAGCACGAACTCGACCACGTCGACCCCGAACTGGTCGTGGCGATGGGGAAGGTCCCAAGCGAACACCTGCTCGACAGGTCCGTCGCCGTCACGAACGAGGCCGGCACCATCGAGACGGTCGAAATCGGGGACACGCGCCGGGACGTGTTGGTCTGTGTGCACCCCGCAGCGACGCTCTACGACCGGAGCCAACGCTCCACCTTCAGGGCGGCCATCGAGAAGGCCGCGACCGTCGCGGGCGCGGAGAGCGGGCAGTCGAGTCTGGGCGACTTCTGAGCCGGGGGGTCCGGGCGACGCCCCGCGGCGAGGCGGAACACCCATCGGGGGAGAGCCCGTATCGTTCGTATGCCACGCTTCGCGGCCGTCCTCTTCGATATGGACGGCGTGCTCGTCGACTCCGAACCGCACTGGCAGGCGTTCTGGCAGGAGGAGGTGTTTTCGGGCGCGAACGGCGAGCCCGGGCTGGAGGAGGTGACCGGGCGGAACTACCGGGAGAGCATCGCGGAGCTCCACGGGACCTACGGACTGGAAGGCGGTCCCGAGCCCTACGTTCGCGCGTTCGACGAGGCGAGCGGCCGGGTGTACGGCAAGGAAGTAACGCTCACGCCGGCCGCGCGCGGGCTGTTCGGGACGCTCCACGAACGGGGGCTGAAGGTCGCCATCGTCTCCTCCTCCCCGACGGCGTGGATCGAGCAGGTGGTCGAGCGCTTCGGCCTCGAACCCGACGCGATCGTGAGCGCCGAGGACATCGACGGCCCCGGCAAGCCCGAGCCGGGAATTTACGAGCACGCCGCCGAGCGGCTCGGCGTCGAGCCCGCGGACTGTCTGGTCGTCGAGGACTCCGAGCACGGCATCAGCGCGGCGAGCGCGGCGGGGTGTACGGTCGTCCGCTTCGCCCGCGACGCCCCCGCGGAGCGGATAGCGGGTGTTGAGGCCGTCGCCGGCACGCCCGCGGAGCTCAGAGAGCGGCTGTTCGGGTTGCTGGAAGGGGAAGACTGACGTTAGGGGAACTGAGTCGTCGCTACACATCGCCGGGGCTGTCGAGCGAGCCGGGCCGTCGTTACGTACCAACAAGCGGGACCATCGGCGGCGTCGGGCGAACCGAGCCACCCGTGTCCCCCAAGCTTCGCGCCGATGGCAAACGCTTTGCACGGGCCGACGTACCTCCCCGTATGAGCACGCAGACCGCCGCGGAGGTCGTCGTCGTGGACTACGGCCTCGGCAACCTCCGCTCGGTCACGCGGGGACTCGAACGGGCGGGCGCAAGCGTCACAATCGAGGACGACCCGAGCACCATCGACCGCGCGGACGGCGTCGTCCTCCCGGGTGTCGGCGCGTTCGCCGAGGGGATGGAGAACGCCGGGCCGTTCCGGGACGCGCTCGCGGACGCTGCGGAGGAAGGAAAGCCCCTCTTCGGCATCTGTCTGGGGATGCAGATGCTCCTCTCCGAGAGCGAGGAATCGACGCACGCCGGCGAGGGCGACGCCGCGGGCCTCGATCTGATTCCGGGGAAGAACGTCCGCTTCCACCAGGGTCAGAAAGTGCCCCACATGGGCTGGAACGAGTTGGACGTGCAACGCGATCACCCGCTCGTCGAGGGCGTTGACGGCGAACACGCTTACTTCGTCCACTCCTACTACGCCGTGCCGGACGACGAGGCCGCGGTTGTGGCGACTACCGACTACGAAATCGACTTCGCCTCGGTCGTCGCGAACGACCGTGGGAACGTCTTCGGTACACAGTTCCACCCCGAGAAAAGCGGGGAAACCGGCCTGCGGATTCTGCGGAACTTCGTCGACTACTGCGTCGAGTAGGCTCTACTCGCCCCCGCGTAGCCGAACGTTGTCGAGAAGTGTCGTCAGCTTCGTCTCCCAGACCATGCTGACGCCGACCGCGACAATTCCCTCGGCCGCCGACGTGACATCGTACTCGAACGTGTTCCAGCCCTCGTGGCCGTCCGCGGCCGCCGTGGTGTCGAAGTCCTCCTCGGCTAACTCGCCGCCGGGGCCGGCGTAGGCGGCGACCTTGGCCCGGGTGTTGAACGACTCGCTCGGGCTGTAGACGTCGAACGCGAGGGTTTCGGCGTCGCTTAGGTCGACGGGCTGTTGGACCCAGAGAGTGCCGTCGTCCTGGAGACCGTCGATGAACAGCGCCAGCGAGCGCTCGCCGTCGTTCGCGCGCTCGTCAGTCGTCGTGGCGTCCGTCTCGACGGGGTCACCAGTGTTCGGGTCCGTGGGAAGGTCGCGGCCGACCGTCCAGCCCTCTAACTGACTCTCGAAGCTCGGGTTGGTGAGCGAACTTGGCGGCGCGGGGTCCGTCGTCGGCGTGCCGTTCGGGCCGGTGCCGTTTCCTGGGGACTCGTTCGGCGCGGTACAGCCGGCGAGCGCGGCGGCGCTCAGGCCGGCGGCCTGGAGGAAGGCGCGTCTGTCCATACACGTCGTGGTGGGGACGCCGGGGAGAAAAGGCCGGGCTAAACACAAAGACGGACTGGGGTCTCCGCGCGAACGTTAGAGGCTCGACGACTCGCCGCGCCCGCCACGGCCACCCTCGTTTCGGTCGATGCCCATGAAGGACTCGCCGTGGTTGTCCTGTCCCCACGGGGTGCCCTCCGAGCCCCCGCCGGTTCTCACGACTACGTCGTTCAGCTCGTCGAACTCCTTTGCGAGTTCGAGTTTGATGTTCTGTGTCGTCCGCCCGGAAACCCCACAGCCCGAACAGGCGCCGCCGAGCTCCACGACGACGCGGCCCGCCTCAGGGTCGACCTCCCGGACGGCGCTAGTCCCGCCGTGCATCCGGACGATGGGCATCTGGGCTTCGAGCCACTCCTCGACGTCCTCGCGGATGCGCTCGGCCTCGGCCTTCAGACGGTCGGCCTCGCTCATGGGCTCCCTTTCGCGCCGGCGCTCAAAGGGTTTCCGTCCGCGGAAACGGTTTTGCCGCCTGCCCGACACAGGGGCGTATGCCCGAAGCGTTCCGGTACAACGCGGCGGTGGCGCCCGGCGAGAAGCGTCACTTCCGCCACGAAGTGAGCGAAACCTATCTCGGCGACCCCGTCGAAATCCCAGTGACCGTCATCAACGGCGCGAGCGACGGTCCCACCGTCTTCCTCTCCGCAGCGCTCCACGGCGACGAACTCAACGGCGTGAAGGTCCTCCAGGAGGTGGCACAGCGCTACGAACCCACCGATATCAACGGCACGCTCGTCTGTCTGCACGTCCTGAACGTGCCGGGGTTCCAGGCCCAAACCCGCGACATCCCCATCTACGACCAGGACTTGAACCGCTGTTTCCCGGGGAAAACGCGCTCGAACACCGCGGAGCGCATCGCGAGCGAGATTTTCGAGACGTTCGTCCGGCCCTGCGACTTCGGCCTCGACTTCCACACCTCCACCAGGAACCGGACCACGATGTACCACGTCCGCGCGGACACCGACAACGAGGGCGCTGAACGGCTCTCGAAGGCGTTCGGCGCGAACGTCGTCCTCGACGGCGCCGGCGAGGAGGGCTCCCTCAGAGGGTGTGCGACCCGTAACGGGATACCCACCGTGACCGTGGAGATGGGGAAGGCCCATCGCTTCCAGCGCGCGCTCATCGACCGGGCCGTCGCGGGCGTCCGGAGCACGCTCGCCGCGCTGAACTTTCTCCCCAACGAAACCGCCGACTACCCGGGGTGGCGCCGCGTCGTCGACGCCGAGCGGGAGAAGACGTGGCTCCGCGCGGACCAGGGCGGGTTAGTGGAGATGAAATGGGGGCCACACCCGGTCGTCCGCGAGGGCGAGACCGTCTGCACCATCAGCGACCACTTCGGCCGGGAGGAACACGTCGTGACGGTGCCCTTCGACGGCCTCCTCCTCGGCGTCCTCGAAAACCCGCTCGCGCTCCCGGGCCACCCGCTCTGCCATCTGGTCCGCATCGACGACTCGACGGACGAGGAAATCAGGCGGGAAATCTCGAACGGGGAGTTCGACGGCTACCGCGCGGACGGGCTACGATGGATGGGAGACGGCGAGGAAATGGAGTAGGAAGACGGGCCCGGCGCGGGCGAGCGCCGGGTCGGTCGAAGACGGCTCCGGGGGGAGACACGGCTGACGCACGTGTCTCACTTGCCGCGGACGAGCGCCGAGTCAGTCCGCCCTCAGACGCCCTGCCCCCGGTCGCCCGTCCCGCCCGTGAGCGCCGATGCGACGGCGCCTTTGATGACGACGTCGTCGCCGAGCGTCGTCAACTGGATTTCGGGGACGTTGTTGAACACCGCATCGGAGAGCGCCTCCCGCACGGGATCGAGCACGAGTTCGGTGTTGTTCAACGCGACGGCACCCCCCACGTACATCACGAGCGGGGCGTACGCCTGCGCGATGTTCGTCGCGCCGACGGCGTTCCACTCGCCGACGCGCTCGATGGTCAGGTCCGCGAGCTCGTCCTCGCCCGCGGCCCGGAAGACGTCGACGGCGTCGAAGCTCTCGGTGTCGACGGGGAGGTCCGTCCCGACGTCCTCCGTCCTGTGGAGGTACTCGGCGTAGCGCGGGATGTTGTTCCCCGAACAGTAGGCCTCCCAGTGGCCCGGACGGCCACAGCCACACTCCATGGTGCCGTCGGGGTCGACGACCATATGCCCGACCTCGCCGGCGTTGCCGTCCCAGCCGCTGAGGACCTGCCCGTCGACGCAGACGCCGGCCCCGATGCCCGAGGAGATAGTGAGGTACACCATGTCGTCGGGGTTCCGGTCGGAGAAGTAGCGCTCGCCGATGACGCCGGCGTTGGTATCGTTGTGGAGATACACCCGTTCGGAGCCGATGAGCTCCTGGAGAGGACCGACGAGGGGTATCGTTTCGACGTCCAGGTTCGCCGGCCCCCGAATCGTCCCTTCCGCCAGGTCGAGAGGGCCGATACTACCGATGCCGGCGGCCTCCACGACCTTCGGGTCGACGCCCACGCCGCCGCAGGCCGCGCGGACGCAGTCGAGGACGGCCTCGGTGATGTGGATACCCGTCGGACCGTCCGGCGTCGCCCGGCGGTCGACGTTCAGTATCTCCCCCTCGCCGTCGGCGACCGCCGCCCGAACGTTCGTCGCCCCGAGGTCGACGCCCGCGAAGTACGCCATTTCCTCGAACGCGGCGACGAGGGAACTTAGTTTTGCTGACCCTCGCCGGAGCCGGTTCGGGGAAGTTATGCCGCCGGAACCCCACCCGGTCGTGTGGACTCGCCCTTCGACGTTCTGGGGGTCGAACCCGGCGCCGACGATGCCGAAATCGAGGCGGCGTACCGCGAACGGGTGAAGGAAGCCCACCCCGACCAGGGTGGGTCGGCCGCCGCGTTCCGCCGGGTTCGGGAGGCGTACGAGGAGGTCAAATCGGGTGACGTGGAGGCCCCGGAACCGGATTTCGACGACGGCGGGCGCGCGGACGCCGCGAGCGGGGACGAAAGCCGTAGCGGCGCCGGAAGCGCGGAGCCCGGGAGCAGGGCGCCCGGCAGCACAGCGGCAACCGATTCCGAATCAGAGCAGGACGCCGACGGTCCCGAAACAGCCACCGTCGAGTACCTCGATTACGACGCCGTCACGGACAACGGCTGGGACCTCGGGGACGGCGACCTCTTCGAGAAGGCCGCCGCCGCGGGCCTCGGTGAGGAATCATACGGGACGATTACTGTGCGGACGGACAAGCCCCTCCTCGAAACCGCCGAAGAGGAGGGGTTGTCCTGGCCCTACGCCTGTCGCGGGAGTGCCTGCGCGAACTGCGCCGTCGCCGTCGTGGAGGGGGAGATGTCGATGCCCGGCGACCACATCCTCACCGACGAGATGGTCGAACGGGGCATCCGGCTCTCCTGTGCGGGCGCGCCGACGAGCGGCGAACTGCGCGTCATCGTGAACGCCAAACACCTCCCCGGCCTCGAGGAACTCCGGCTCCCCCCTGACCCGTTCGAGGGCTCTTTCTGACCGTGCGGTCAGCACGGTCCGACGGGTCGTTCTGATTCATCTTCCATGGCCCGCTCCAGTACGTCCTCAACGAACTCGCTTTTCGCTGCGGTGTATGCGCTTCGCTCGTCGGGGTACGCATCGGCTAGGTCACGTTTCAACTCCGCGTACGCGCTCGCTGTCTCGGGGTTCGCGCAGAGGTGGTCACGGAACGCGACCTGTTCGCGGGCTGTGTCGCTTTCGGGGTCGACGAGCGAGAGGTAGTGGGTGCGGTTCTCGGGTCGGCCCTTCACGACGAAGACGCGGTCGGACACATCGTCGGGGCGGCACTCATAACCGTTCGCTTCGAGGGTTTCGAGGAGCGGGCCCATCTCGTCGAGGTCCGAAACGAACCCGAGCATGTCGATGACTGGCTTGGCTGGAATACCTGCAACCGCGGTGCTTCCGACGTGCTCGAAGCCGAGAAACGCGTCGGGCGCGAGCGTGCGGAGCCGCTCGACTTCCGCGGCGTACGCCTCGCGCCACGCGGGGTCGTGGGCTTCGAGTTCGACCGTTCCCCGAGCGAGCCCGACCATGCCGGATAGAGGGTACAGGGTCCGAAACCGATTTCGCTCAGCGCACGCCCTCGGCCACCCGCTCGGCCACGTCGAGCGCGCGCTCGGCGAGCGCTTCCGGCGTGTTACCGGCGTCGACCGACTCCTCCAGCTCGTCCTCGTCGACGATTTCGACCTCGCCGTCGGCGTGTTTGATGACGTCGACGTGGAGGTCGATGTAGCGGACGGCGTCCGGGAACAGTTCTACCGGCGTGCAGACGTTTATATAAGTGCCGCGCAGGTCGCCGTCGGTGCCCCGGTAGACGGTCGGGTACCACATTCTCCCCTCCTTGAACTTCGTCACCGCCACGTCGCCCGACTCGCGGGGGACGTCGAGGGCGTCGTAGGACCCACCAGCAGTCATCCCGCGCTCGACGGTCAGCGAGCCGGATTCGGGGTCCGCCGCCGTGACCTCGCCCCGGCCGAGGGTAATGAGCCGGCCGTCGGGCTTGCCGTGTTCGATGGCCACGGATTCGCCCTCGCTCGGGCCGAACTGCGAGAGGACGGCCTCGCGGGGGAACTCCTCGGGCGGGTCGATGCGCTCGACGAAGTCGACGGCGTCGCTGGCGCCCGACGCGGCGGCCTTCGTCCGGTGGTGGCCCTCCATCGTCGGCGCCGCCGTCCGCCGGTCGGCGTCGAGGGCGAAGCGGCTCTCGCGGCCGAACCAGACCCACACCGTCTCGCGGGGGGCGTGGAGTTTTCGAGCGGATTCGACCGGCGCATCGAGCGCCGCTTCGAGGTCGTCCGCCCGCTCGCGGGCCGTATCGAGCGCCGCGCCCAAGTTGTCCATCCCCGCGTCGTCGGCGCCGTACTCCCAGCGCACGCCCCAGTTCTCGGGGACCTCGGCGGGGAGGAGTTCGGTGAGGCGCGCGAGTTCGTTCTCCGGGTCACCGTCCGGCGTGCCGGCGACCGTCGCGTCCACGCCGCGGACGAGCGTGGCGACCGCCCCCTCGGTTCGGACGCGGGTGGTCGCCTCGGCGCGCTTCGACCCCCAGGGGGGTGCCGGTTCCGTTATCTGGACTCGCACGTTGTCGCCCTCCCCGACCCTGCCGTCCGTTTCGGAGAAGGGGAGGTAGGCCTCCCCCTGCCCGGTTTCGAGGACGGCGCCGCCGCCGAGGGTACGCTCGACGCGGGCGTCGAAGACGGCGCCCCGCGCGAGGGGGTCGTCCCAGGCGAAGGCGTCGTCGCCGAGGTCCGTGAGCCGCTCCCGGAGGCCCCCGACGTCGGGCCCGGAGAGTTCGACGCCCTGTCTGTCGCGGCTGGTCCAAACCGTCGCGTCGGGCTCCGCGAGGTCGAACTCCGTGTCGAAGCGCTCGCGGATGGGCGGCGAGGCGTTCACCACGTCGACGTCGCCCGCCTCGAAGCGCGCCGTGAGCGCGGTGGCGTAGATTCCCCGAACGCGGACCTGGGGAGGGTCGCCGCTCATTCCAGCGCCCCCCGGCTGTGGGCGAAGCGGACCCGCTCGTTCACCGTGGGGCCCACTTCGAGTTCGACCACGTCGTCGTCGAGGACACGGACGCCCTCGACGTAGGCGCCCCAGGTGCCGAAGCGGACGAACCCGCGGACGTCCTGGCTGTGGGTGAACAGGTCGGCGTATCGCAGGTCGTGTTCGGGGTACTCGTCGGTGGCGTGGGTGAGGTCCATGTCGGAGTAGACCGTTCTCGCGGGTTTCTCTGGACCACCACCGAGAAAGGCCTCGACCTCGCCCGCGGTTTCGGCCGCTTCCTCGGCCACCCGGTCCTCGATGTCGCGGAGGGTGTCGGCGTCGACGCCGGCCTCGCGGAGCGCGCTTCGGGTTCGCGCGTCGAAGAGCATACTCCCTCTTGGGGTGTGGGGGGTTTCAGCGATTCGACAGCGTCCCGCGCGGCGTGATTGGACAACCGTGATACCGCCGGAGATGAAAGCGAGCGTATGGCCGAGGGCCGCGACCCGGTCCAGCGGGTCGCCGACGAGGAGGACACCGAACTCGCGGGGGTGGTCTACCCGACTGAGGGGACCGTCTCCGACCGGATCGCCGCGGTCGTCTACCGCATCGGCGCCGCGGCCTGGCGCGCCGTGCTCGTCCTGCTCGCGGTGTTGGTGCTCGCGGGGCAGTTAGCGCTGACGGCCGCAGTCGCCCGACGGGAGCCCGTCGTCGGGGCGTACATCCTGCTCTCCGCGATGCCCGCGTTCGGGCTGGCGGCCTACGTCTGGCGCCTGGACGTGACCCGCCGGCAACCCCTCTCGGGGCTGGTCATCACCTTTCTGCTCGGAATGTTGTTCGCCGGGTTCGCCGCGGAGGTGAACGGCGCGCTCGGGGGACTCCTGGCGGCCGTCACCGACGCCGCGCGGCTCGACGAGGGAATCGGGCTGGTTCTCGTTTACTTCCTCGTCGTCGGGCCGGTAGAGGAGACGGTCAAGTGGTTGGCGCTCAGGCTGGGCGCCTACCGGAGTCCGGCGTTCGGCGCCGTCGTGGACGGCGCGGTGTACGGGGCGATGGCCGGCCTCGGATTCGCGACCATCGAGAACGCGGCCTACATCACGAACAACGTCATCGAGTTGGGCGCCGGCGGGAGCGTCGTCGTCGACACGTTTCGCATCGCCGCGGTCCGGAGCTTCGCCGGGCCGGGCCACGTCATCTACTCGGCCTTTGCGGGCTACTACCTCGGGCTCGCGAAGTTCAATCCCGAACGCGGGGGCGTCATCGCCACGAAGGGGCTCCTCCTCGCGGCGCTCGTGCACGCGGTGTACAACACCGCCGTCACCTACCTGCCCGCCCTGGGGGAACTGCTCCCGTTCGCGGCGAACGAGGGCGCGCTGTTCATCCTCTTCGTGCTCGTCTACGACGGTCTCTTGGGATATTTCCTCTACCGGAAAATCGACGCGTACAGGCGTGCGTTCCGCCGGACCGGCGCCGGGCTGGACCCCGACCCCGAGGCGTTCCCGGTCGCGGGGACGGAGTTCGAGCCGCCCACGGACGGGGAGCGGACGGCGGACAGCGAGGAGGGTTAGTCCAGCATCCGCTCGACGTACTTCGCCAGCACGTCGACCTCGACGTGGACGGGGTCGCCGACGGACTTCGCCGAGAGCGTCGTCAGCTCGTAGGTCGTCGGGATGATGGCGACCGAGAAGGTGCCCGCCCCGTCGTCGACCGCCGCGACGGTGAGGCTAATGCCGTCCAGCGCGACCGAGCCGCGCCCGGCGATGTACTGTTCGTGACCTTCAGGGAGCGCGAACGTGAAGCGCCAGTCCTCCTCGACCTGTTCGATACTGACGACCTCGGTCGTCGTGTCGACGTGGCCCTGCACGACGTGGCCGTCGAGGCGGCCGTCCGCGGGGAGCGCGCGCTCGACGTTGACCGCGTCGCCTTCCTCTAGGCCCCCGAGATACGTTTTCGAGAGCGTCTCCTCGGCGGTGAACACCGTGAAGTAGTCCTCGCCGTGCTCCTCGACGGTGAGACAGACGCCGCTGACCGATATCGACTGGCCGTGCTCGAAGGGGCCGATGGAGTCGACTGCGATGCGCAGACGGCGGCCGTCGCCGTCGGGCGTGACCGACGCCACCGTGGCCGTCTCCTCGACGATGCCGGTGAACATACCCTAAGGGGACGTTCGCGACGGGAAACCGCTATCGGTCGCGCCGTTTATCCCCGCGAGCGACCTTCCGGTAGCTATGCGCCTGGGTCTCCTGGATATGGTCGGCCTCGCCGCGGCGCTCGCGCTCGCCGTTCCCGTCGCGCACTACGGCGTGATGCGACTCGGCGCGGGCGAGCCCGTCGGGTGGGCGTTCGTCGCCGTCGGCGCGCTCATCGTCCTCGTGGAGCAGTATCTCACGACCCCGCAGGACGTCCCCGGGATGGTCGCGGAGCGCGTCGCGGGGGGCGTCGTCGAGGAGGAAGAGGAGTAGTTACACGTCGACGTACTCGCGAACGAGCCCGCACTCCGGACAGACGTGCGCCTTCGGTTCGAGTTTCTCCTTCGCCCCGAGACTGCCGAGGATGCCCCCCTTCGGCTCGTTCGTCACGAGTCGGAGCCCGAAGCCGTCGGTCGTTCGCGCCTCCATTTCCTCCAGGCCGACGCCGCAGTCGGGACAGCGTCTCTGTGTCATGTTCGGGACGAGAACGGGGACCCCCGTATGTTTTTAGGGAATCAGTGAGCGCTCGCCGGACGTGAGCAGGTCGTAGCCGTCCTCGGTTATTCGCACCGTTTCGGCGACTCTGACCGTCCCCCGCTCGGGGTCCGCGACGCCGGCCCGGACGGCGAGGGTGTGCCCTTCGAGCAGGCGCCCCTCGTCCATCGCGGGCGTCTCGCGGGGGGCGAGCCCAACCCCGCCGCCCGACTGTGCGAGCGAGACGCCGCCGAAGCCGAAGGCGCCGAGTTCGGCGACGACCTCGTTGCGGACGCTCGCGGCCGCCGTGTTCGCGGAGAGCTCCTGGAGGCCGGCCTCCAGCGCGGACTCGACCCCCAGAAAGGCGCGGCGGTCCCACCCGCCCTCGGTGGCGGGCGAGAGCGTCCGCGCGAGCGCGGCGTGGTACCCGCGGGGGCCACGAGGACAGAGCGCGAACGCAACGGGTTGTCCGGGTTCGAGGGGGACGTCGCCCGCGAAGGTCGGGTCCGTCGCGCCGCGGCCCGTCGCAACGACGGTTTCGCCGGCGCCCGAACAGCCCCGTTCGGCGAGCGCGGCGTTCAGTTCGCGGCGAAGATACCCCGTTGTGAGGGTTCGTCCGTCGGCACGGAGCTTCCGGCCCCCCTCGACGGGTTCGGCCGCGGCGAGCGTCCCGCGAACGCTCTCGATGGCCGCCGCGGCGTGGTCCGCGACACGAGCGATACAGCGGGTTTCCTCGCGGGTTTTGTGTGCGCGCTCCTCCCTGACCGCGGGTGTCGAGGCGAGGTCGGAGTCGGCTTCGAGGTAGAGCGCCGCGTCGTGGGGGACGTGCCGGGGCGTGAGCACGGTCCCCGACACGTCGTACGCATCGAGCAGGGAGCGGGCACGCTGGCCGGGCGTCGAACCCGAGAGGTCCTCAGGGCCGTAGACGTACTCGCCGGGGAACGCCCGCTTCGCGCCGTCGAGGCTCTCGGCGGGCGAAATCAGGCAGGCGTCGCCGTCCGCGTAGACGAAGGCGAAGGTCCCGGGTCTGTCGACGCGTGACAAATATCTGAGGTCGGGGTCCCGTCGGTCGCCGACGTGGACGAAGGCCTCCCCCGCGTCCGCGAGGGCGTCGCTCAGGAAGCCGTATCGCGGTTCGGGCGCGGGCACTACTGGACCTGGATCGTGTCCCCGAGCGCGTCGAGTTCCACCTCCGCCGGTTCGCCCTCAATGAGCACGTCCACCGGGAGGGTGGGCGCGCCGGTGACGAGGTTTTCGAGGATGACCAGCCGTTCACGGGCGCGGCTCATCCCGACGTAGAAGACGCGCCGCTCGTTGTCGGTGAGGAGGGGCACGGTGCTCGCGCCGGGCTCGAAGTCCTCGTCGTCGCTGGTGACGGCCATCTGCTCGACGACCTTCTCGGTGAGGTCCGTCGCCAGAAAGACGTGGTCGGCCTCACGGCCCTTCGCGGAGTGAATCGTCCCGAGGCGGATCCGGTCGGGGTCCATCCCCTCGTAGTCGCCGCGGAAGTAGGCGTCCACGCTCTTGCGCTGGAAGCGGGTCACCTTCCGGAGCATGTCGGCCGCGGAGTTGGGCCCCGGCGCGAAGGGGGCGTACTCCCGCACCGTTTCGGGGGTGACCTCGATTTCGGTGATGTCCTCGGTGTCGGCCGCCTCTTCGAGTTCTTCGATGTGGTCGCGGAACGCCGAGCGCTCGTTCGTGCCGAACGCCGACGCCTGCAACATGTCCGCGAGCCGGCGGGCCTGGAGCGCGTCCACGGGCTCGTCCTCGTCGAGGGCCTCCACCGCCCGAACGTACTGGGTGAGCCGGTCGGTCCACATCCGCTGGTCCGTAAGAACCGAGAAGGGCATCCCGTCGCCGATGAACTCGTCGATGAACTGGAACATCTGGTAGCGCGCCCGGAAGAGGACCATCACCGTCTCCTCGTCGCTGTCCTCCACGGTGTAGCGGACGTTCCGCACCAGATCGAGCATCGACGGCGAGGGGATGGCCTCGACGGACCCCCCTTCCTTGCGCGGGTTGAGGTCCTTCTCCTGGCGCTTGTCGATGTGTCGGACTTCCCGGTTTACCACGTCCAGAATCTCCGAGGGGAGCCGGTAGGAGTTGGGCAACACGACGTCCTCGTCGACGTGCGTGTCGAGGAGGAGGTCGGGGTCGGCGCCCTGCCACGCGTAGACGACCTGGTCGTCGTCGCCCGCGATGAGCACCTGCTCCATGTAGGGGCGCCACTCCTCGTACACCTCGTACTGGAGCTGGGTGATGTCCTGGAACTCGTCGATAACCAGGTAATCGACCTGGGGGACCAGCGAGCGTTGGGCGACACGTTCGAGCATGTCCGCGAAGCCGACCATCCCCTGTTCCCCGGCGTAGTTTCGCCACGCCCGAATCGTCTCGGGCACGTCGAGGCGGTCGTCGTCGGAGGGCCACGTCGGCGTGTACTTGTTTCCGGTCTGGGCGTTCTCGTCGATGTCGGGGGGGAGACGTACTTCCTCCTCGTCCCACTGGAAGGGGACGTCGTACCAGTCGGCCACGTCGCGGCGGGTCCGCTGGAGCCACTGGGAGGTGGCGATGACCTTGTTCCCGAGGGCCGTCGAGCGGGCCGTCCGCCGCCCGCCGGAGGCGTACTCGTCCTCGTAGTCGACGCCGTAGTCCTCGCAGAACTCCTCCTTCTCGTCCTCGCCGACGACGTCGGCGCGCGAGAGGTCGAGGAGTTCGTACGCCTTCGCGTGCATCGTACAGACGTTCCCCTTCAGGGAGCGGGGGGACACGTCGAGCCGTTCGGCGAGGCGCTCACGGACCTCGGCCGCGGCGGCACGGGTGTAGGAGACGACGAGTACGTCATCGATAGCGACGCCCTCCGAGTCGAGGATTTCCTCGACCCGGTCGAGGAGCGCGGTAGTCTTCCCGCTGCCGGGCCCCCCGAACAGACGGGTCACTTGCGACTCCGGTTCAGGCATTTGAACGGTACTGGGCCCCCGAACGTATAAACGGCGTGGGTTCGCCGAAAAGGCGCGTCGCTACGTTCGGCGGGTCGAGCGGGCCTCACGCACGTCCGCACCGTCGCGGATCTTGTCCTCGCAGTTGGGGCAGACCCGGGGTTCCTCGACGTGGTCCGGGGTGAAGACCCGGGCATAGGCTTCAGTCACGAACGAACCGCAGTTATTGCACTCGGGCATACACACCACTCACCCGTTGTCCGTCTTAGTTCCAACGGCCCCGGATAGTAGGTACTGAAAGGAAAGCGGGGAACCCGGTGCGTGTCAGCGGGCGGTCGGCTCCCAGCCGCAGACGCCACACGTCGTGGCGTCCTCGTCGTGGAGCCCGCCGCAGTCGGGGCACTGTAGCTTGTTATAGCTCCGGTCCCACGTTTCGGGCGCCTCGGTACCGTGGTCCAAGAAGTCGTCCATCAGCGCGTCGGGATCGGAACTCGTTGCCATACATGGTATGGTATAGCACACCACTACATAAACCCATCGGCTCCCGAAGTTCTTGTCGGAGAGAGGGAGAACGCAGGCGCATGGCCTGAGAACGGCCCGCGGCAGGGGAGTGGTCCGCGCACGTGCAACAGCCGTGCGCGGCCGTCAGCGAGAGCCGACGAGCGCGACGGACCCGCCGCGGGAAGCAGTCGTCGCCTGCTAGCCTCAGAGGTCGTACAGCGACCCGTACTTCGAGTTCACGTAGTCGAGGAAGTAGTCCGCCGTGTAGGGCTCCCCGGTCGCCTTCTCGACGAGTTCATCCGTCGTGTAGCGCGAGCCGTGCTGATGGACCTGCTCGCGGAGCCACTCCCGGATGGGGTCGAAGTCGCCGTCGCGGACCAGACCGTCCACGTCCAGCTCGCTCCGGACAGCGGCGTCGATCTGCGCCGCGAGGACGGAGCCGAGAGAGTACGTCGGGAAGTACCCGAAGGAGCCGTGCGACCAGTGGATGTCTTGGAGACAGCCCTCGCTGTCGGTGTCGGGACGCACGCCGAGATACTCCTCGTACTTCTCGTTCCAGACCTCCGGAACGTCCTCAACCGCCAACTTCCCCTGAATCAGGTCGCGCTCGATTTCGAAGCGCACGAGGATATGCGCGTGGTACGTCAACTCGTCCGCCTCCACCCGAACGAGGTTCGACGGGTCGACCGTGTTTGCCGCCTCGTACACCTCCTTTGGCGACGCATCGAGGCCGAAGCGTTCGTTCAGCTTGGGCGTGAACGTCTCCCAGAACGCTCGGGTCCGGCCGATGTGGTTCTCCCAGAACCGGGACTGGGACTCATGAACCGACAGGTCCCGGCTCCCACCCAGAGGAGTTGCGTGTTTCTCCTCGGGCAGTCCGAGCGTGTACTGCGCGTGGCCGAACTCGTGGATGGTCGCGGTAATCGCCCCCAGCGGGTCCGCCTCGTCGAAGCGGGTCGTCACCCGCGCGTCGTAGACGTTCCCGGTCGAGAAAGGATGGGGTGCAGTGTCCAAGCGCCCGCGCTCCCAGTCGTAGCCCAGCGTGTCGAGAATGTCCCACGAGACGGCCTCCTGCGTGTCAGTATCAAAGGTGCCACCTTCGAAGGGGTCCGCGAGGTCGGCGTCGCTCTCCCTGACCTCCTCGATGAGGGGCGGCAACTCGTCGGCCAACCGACCGAGTACGCGCTCGGCGGTGTCCAACCCCAGATAGGGCTCGTACTCCTCGAAGAGCACCTCGTAGGGGTCCCGCGAGTCGTCGATGTGCGCGGCGTACTCCCGTTTGAGCTCCACGAGCTCTTCGAGGACGGGCGCGAACACCGAGAAGTCGTCCTCCGCTTTCGCCTCCTTCCACGTGGGGAGCGCCTCGGAGGTGGTCGCCGATATCTCTTCGACCAGTTCCCGGGGGACGCTGGCCTGCCGGTCGTAGTCGTGGCGGACCTCCCGCACTGCGGCGGCCTGTTCGTCGCTCACGTCGCTCGCTTCGAGCGTATCGAGGTGGTCGCCGACGTCCCCCTCCACGAGCAACTCGTGGCGCAGCCCCGAGAGCGTCGAGAGCTGTTGGGAGCGGGCAGGTGTGCCGCCCTCGGGCATCATCACTTCCTGGTCCCAGTTGAGGACGGAGGCGGCGTGGCCGAGGTTGGCGATGCGGCCGTACTCCTCCAGCAGCGCGTCGTACGCGTCGGGTGATTCGGGGTCGGACTCCTGTGTCGCCATACCGGGGGTAACACCGTGAGGGTCAAGAGTCCACCCCCTGCGGCGAATCCGGGGGCGAACACCCTTAAGAAGCGCCCGGCCGAACGGCGGGTATGAACGTCGTACCGGACACCAGCGTCGTCGTCGACGGCCGCGTGTCCGAACGAGTGGCGGAGGGGACTTTCGCCGACGCAGCGGTTCTCGTACCGGAGGCCGTCGTGGACGAGCTAGAGGGACAGGCCAACGCGGGGCGCGAGAGCGGCTGGGACGGCATCTCAGAGCTCCAGCGGCTCTCCGAGTTCGCCGACGAGGGGACGATCACCGTCGAGTACGTCGGGCGCCGGCCCACCGGCGAGGAGCGCACACACGCCGCGGAGGGCGACGTGGACGCGGTCATCCGCGACATCGCCGACGAGCGCGACGCGACACTGTTCACCAGCGACGTAGTGCAGGCGGAGGTTGCCCGCGCGAAGGGCATCGCCGTCGACTACGTCGAGCCCGAAACCGGCGAGGGCGAGGACGGCGAGGAGGGACTGGCCATCGAGTCCTTCTTCGACGACGAGACGATGAGCGTCCACCTCCGGGCGGGCGCCGTCCCGAAAGCGAAGCGCGGGACGCCAGGCGGGATGAGCTACGAGAAACTCTCCGCGGAGCCCTCTACCGAAGAAGAGCTCTCCCGGTGGGCCCACGACGTGGAGACGGAGGCCCGCGACCACGCGCAGGGCTTCGTCGAGCTGGAGGAGGACGGCATGACAATCGTCCAGTATCGGAACTACCGCATCGCTATCGCGCGCCCGCCGTTCGCGGACGCGGTCGAGATCACGGCCGTCCGACCGGTTGCGAAGACCGAGATGGACGACTACGAGTTCGCAGGGGAGCTCGAAGAGCGGTTCCTCGAACACCAGCGCGGCGTCCTCATCTCGGGCGCGCCGGGCGCCGGGAAGTCCACCTTCGCGCAGGCGGTCGCGGAGTTCCTCAACGAGAACGACTACGCCGTGAAGACGATGGAGAAACCCCGGGACCTCCAGGTCGGCCCCGAAATCACCCAGTACACGGCGCTGGGCGGGTCGATGGAGAACACCGCCGACTCCCTGCTCATGGTCCGTCCCGACTACACCGTCTACGACGAGGTGCGCAAAACGTCGGACTTCTCCGTCTTCGCGGACATGCGTCTCGCCGGCGTCGGGATGGTCGGCGTCGTCCACGCGACGCGGGCCATCGACGCGCTCCAGCGCTTGGTGGGTCGGGTCGAGTTGGGGATGATACCTCAGGTCGTCGACACCGTCGTCTACATCGAAGCCGGCGACGTGGATACGGTCTACAACGTGCAGACGAAGGTCAAAGTCCCGGAGGGGCTCACCGAGGAGGACCTCACGCGCCCCGTCATCCAGGTGGCGGACTTCGAGACGGGCGACCCCGAGTACGAAATCTACACCTTCAACCAGCAGGTCGTGACGGTTCCCCTGGAGGAAACCGAAGGGGAAGGGGAGAGCGGCGTCTCCAAGCTCGCGCGCAAGGAGATCGAACGCGAGATCCAGTCGATAGCCCGCGGTCGCGTCGAGGTCGAGGTGCAGGGCGACGACCGCGCGGTCGTGTACGTCAGCGACGACGACATCTCCTACGTCATCGGCAAGGGCGGCGGGCGAATCACCGAAGTCGAGAACCGCCTGGGCATCGACATCGACGTGCGAACCTTGGACGAGATGCCCCAACGGCTGGCGGGGTCGAACCAGGAAGGTGAGTCGTCGGAGCAGTTCGCCGGCGAGAGCGTCGTCCCCGAAATCACGGGCAAACACGTCATCCTCCCCGTCGAGGCCGTCGATCCCGGAGATACCGTCGAGGTGCGCGCGGACGGCGAGTACCTGTTCACCGCAACCGTGGGTCGGGGCGGCGACATCCAGGTCTCCCGCGGCTCCTCCATCGCGGAGGAGTTGGAGCGCGCCATCGACCACGAGCGCCTCATCACGGTCGTCCCGAACTGAGGGCGTATTACCGGGTAATATCGAGAGGTATAAACGCGGGCGGGGCCGAGCCTACGGCGTGCAACGACGCAAGTTCCTCAAGGGCGCGGGCGCCGCGGGCGCGGCGCTCGTCGCCGGCTGTAGCGGCGCGCCGACCGCCGACGACAACACGCTCCAGGTCGCCACGTACCCGAGTTACGTGGACGCCCCGTCGTCGAGCGCGGGCGGCTACATCAAAGAGCAGTTCGACGAGCGCTTCGACGCGACGCTGGAGTGGATCCCCCTCGACGGCGAGCTGAACCACTTCATCCAGCGCCGCCAGCAGGGCGTGGGCATCGACGCGGACGTCTATGCGGGCATCCGACAGATGGACCTCGTCCGCATCGAGCAGGAACTCGAAGAACCGCTCTTCCAGACGACGGCGCCCAGTTCCCTGGCGAACGGCGCGAACCTCAAGGACGACTACCTCTTCGACGCGGACGACCGCGTTATCCCCACCGGAGGGTCGTACGTCAGCCTCGTCTACGACGAGGAAGTGGTCACGCCCGAGACGTACGACGACATCGCCTCGACCGACGAGACGCTCCTCCTTCCGAACCCAACCGCGACGACGACCGGCCGGATGTTCCTGTTGATGACTATCAACCAGTTCGGCGAGGACGGCTATCTCGACTACTGGGACCGGCTGTACGACAACGTCACCGTCACCGGCGACTGGGGCGCGGCGTACGCCGCCTACGAGAACGAGGAGGCGCCGATGATCATGTCCTACTCGACGGACCAAGTGTACGCCAGCCAGGGTGACAGCCCGATGTCGCGCCACCAGGTCGGCTTCCCGAACGGGCAGGGGTACAGTTACATCGGCGGCGCTGCGCGCTTCGCGAACACGGACAAGCCCGAACTCGCCAACGACTTCCTGAATTTCCTCCTCGAGCCCGACGTCCAGGCCGAGATGGCCCAACTCAACGTCGGCATCCCCGCGACGACGAACGCCGCGCTCCCCGAGGACTACAGCCAGTACGTCTACGAGCCCGAAACGACGGTGCGCTTCAGCAAGGAGCGCCTCGCGGAGAACCTCGGCACGTGGACTACCGAGTGGTCCCAAGCGTTCGCCTCGAATTAACTCCGTTGTACCGCCGAGTATTTAGCCGGGGACGCCGGTAGCGTGGGTATGCGAAACGCGGACCTCACGGACGCCGCCGAGCGGGTCGTCCTCCCCGCACTCGGGGGGTTCGCCGCGCTTCTCCTGCTCGTTTTCTTTTACTTCCCCGTCGCGGAGGTGTTCGCCCGGGCGTTCGACGAGGGGGCCTCGTTCGCAGCGGTGCTGACCGACGAGTTCTACGTCGGGTTTCTGGCCCACCCCGGCGAGGCGCTCGCCCGCTTTCTCGCCTTTTGCTCGGCGTTCGTCCGGAACCCCCTCGTGGCGGAGTTCCCCGACTACCGGCTGGGGCTGTTCGGGTTCACCGCCTACCAGGCCTTCCTCTCGGCGCTCGCCAGCGTCGCGCTCGGCGTCCCGATGGCGTACGTCCTGGCGCGCTTCGAGTTCCCGGGCCGCGAGACGGCGCGCTCGCTGACCGCGTTGCCCTTCGTGATGCCCTCCATCATGGTCGCGGTGGGCTTCATTGCGGCCTTCGGGAACCAGGGCTTTCTGAACGGCGTGCTGACCGCGCTCGGATTGCCGAAGGTGGAACTGCTCTACACGCTGAAACTCATCATTCTCGCGCACGCCTTCTACAACGCGCCGCTGGTCGCGCGCATCACCGCCGCGGCGTGGGAGAGCATCGACACCCGGACCGTCGAGACGGCGCGGACGCTCGGCGCGCGCCCCCGACGGGCCTTCCGGGACGTGGTGCTCCCCCAACTCCTTCCCTCGGTGCTGACGGGGGCCCTCCTCACCTTCGTCTTCTGCTTTCTCTCCTTCGCCATCGTCCTCTCGCTGGGCGGACTGGAGTTCCGAACCGTCGAAGTGTGGGTGTATCAGGCCGTCAACGACCTCGACTACGGCGAGGCGGCGACGCTGGCGGCCATCGAGACCGCCTTCTCCCTGCTCCTGATGTACGCCTACCTCCGCTACGAGGCCCGCCAGCGCGCCGCGAGCGCCGTCCACCCGCCCGAGCGGATACCCCTGTTCGGGTCCGTGACCCCGAGCCGGCTGGCGGCATGGGCGGTGTGTGCGGTGTGCGCGCTCGTCTTCGTCCTCCCGATGTTCAGCATGGTCTACGAGAGCCTCACGACGCCGGTCGTGGGCGGCGACGCGGTGACGCTCAGACACTACGCCTTCCTGGTGGAGCGACAGGCCACGGCGTACAGTTTCCAGGTGAAACCGCTGACCGCCATCCGTAACTCCTTGCTGTTCGGCGCGGGCTGTCTGGCGGTCGCAGTGCCCATCGGTATCGTCCTCGCCGTCGTCTCGACCCGCGAGTTCAGGGGCCGGAAAGTCGTCGACACGCTGGCGATGGCCCCCTTCGCCGTCTCGGGCATCGTCGTCGGGCTCGGCCTGCTGTGGGGGCTCGTCTTCGGCACCGAAATCACGGTTCCCTTCGTGGGGACCGTCCGGGTGACGGTCTCGGGCGCGCTGGCCGTCGTCGCCGCCCACGCCGTCGGCGCCTACCCCTTCGTGACGCGGAACGTCGCGCCGATGCTCGCCACGTTGGACCGCTCGCTCGTCGAGTCCGCGCGGGCGCTCGGGGCGAGTCGGGCACGGGCCCTCTTCGACATCGAACTCCCGCTGGTCGCCTCGGGCGTGCTGGCGGGCGCGGCGTTCGCCTTCGCCATCTCGGTCGGCGAGTTCGATTCGACGGTCATACTCGCCTCGGGCACGAACAGCTACACGATGCCGGTCGCTATCGAACGGTTCACCGGTCGCCGGCTCGGCCCGGCGACGGCGATGGGCTGTGTCCTGTTGGCCGTCACGGGCGCGAGCTTCGTCGCCATCGACAGGCTCGGGGGGCACTTCGATGGCTGAGGTCGAACTCGATTCGGTGGTGCGGGAGTACGGCGCCACGACGGCCCTCGACGGCGTTGCCCTCGACATTTCGGAGGGCGAGTTCTTCACGCTCGTCGGCCCCTCCGGCTGTGGCAAGACCACCACCTTGCGGACGATCGCCGGGCTCGAAGAGCCCACATCGGGGTCGGTCCGCATCGGCGGCGCGTCGATGGACGGCGTGCCCCCCGAGGAGCGCGACGTGGGCGTCGTCTTCCAGAACTACGCGCTGTTCCCGCACATGAGCGTCGGCGAGAACGTCGCGTACGGCCTGCGATTCAGCGATCCGCCGGAGGGGAAGTCGAAGAACGAGCGCGTCACGGAGCTACTGGAACTCGTAGACCTAGCGGGCTTCGCGGACCGGGAGCCCGACGAACTCTCGGGCGGGCAACAACAGCGGGTCGCGCTGGCGCGGGCGCTCGCGCCGGGACCCCGAATCCTCCTGTTGGACGAGCCGATGAGCGCGCTGGACGCCCGCCTCCGACAGCAGTTGCGCCGGCAGGTCAAGTCCATCCAGAAGGAACTCGGCGTCACCACCATCTACGTCACCCACGACCAGGAGGAGGCGCTCGCCGTCTCCGATAAGGTCGCCGTCATGCACGACGGGCGGGTCGAACAGGTCGGAACGCCCCAGGACGTGTACCGCGAGCCCGAAACCGAGTTCGTCGCCTCCTTCATCGGAGAGAACAACCGATTCGACGGCGAGGTCGTCGGCCGCGAGGGGGAGGTCGCGCTCGTCGACGCGGCGGGAACGACGTTCCGGGTCGTGGCGCCCGACGCGACGGGCGACGTGACCTTCTACGTTCGGCCGGCAGCGCTCGACACTGAAGCCGGGGAGAACCGCCTCACGCTCGGCGTAGGGACGTCGGAGTTCCTCGGTGAGGGCGCACGGACGTACGGAACGTGGGAGGGTGGGGAAATCGTCGTTCGGACCGGCGCGGTGCCGGCAGGAGAAGAGATAGAGGTCGGATTCGACCCGGCCGACGCGGTCGTGGTTTAGGCCTCGGCGCCGCACTCGCAGCCGCCTTCCTCGACGGCGAGCTGGTAGAGGCTCTGGCGGGCGTCGGCGAAGTAGATCTCCTCGGTGACGACGTCGCGCTCCGAGAGCCGGTCGAGCGCGTAGCGGACGGTGCGGGCGGAGAGCATCGATTCCTGAACGAGTTCCTTCTGCGTCATGGGCCCGTCGTACTCGAGCACCTTGTAGACCAGTTTGGCGCTCGGAGGAAGGTCGTCGAATTCTTGTGCGGTCATTCGTGTACGTGCAATCCACCCAGGAGTATAAACGTTCGTGGTCTTCTCGGCCGGAAAGCGGACCTTTACAAACACCCCCTGACTATCGGGTCAGCATGCGAACGAACAGCGACTGTGAGGACCGCGGGGCCCGATGAGCCGGTCCGGGTTTCGTGGCGCCCTCTCGCGGTGGGTCTCGAAACTGTTCAAGTCCCGCGACGAACTGGAGCTCACCTCGGGGAGCATCGGCCGCCCGCTGTTCTACCTCGCGCTCCCCATCGTCATCACGAACCTGCTCCAGACCGCTTACAACCTCGCTGACACGTTCTGGGTCGGCCAGCTGAGTACCGACGCGCTGGCCGCCATCAGCTTCGCGTTCCCGCTCGTCTTCCTCTTCATCTCGATGGGGCTGGGCATCGCCGTCGCGGGGAGCGTCCTCGTCGCCCAACACATCGGTGGGGAGGAAGAGCGGGAGGCGGAGTTCGCCGCCTCGCAGACCATCTCGCTCTCCGTGGTGTTGGCGATAGTCCTCGGGTTCATCGGTTACTTCGTCGTCCACGACCTGCTCGCGCTACTCGGCGCCGACCCCGGCGTGCTCGCGCCCGCCACCGAGTACATGCAGGTCATCGCCGCCGGCCTCCCCTTCATGTTCGGCTTTCTGGTGTTCATCTCCCTCATGCGGGGGTACGGCGACACCATCACGCCGATGTTGGTGATGTTGGGGTCGGTCGTCCTGAACATCGTCATCGACCCGGTCTTCATCTTCGGCTTCCAGGACAACCCGCTGTTCTCGATGCTCGGTTTTACGGGGGTCGAGTCGGCGCTGTACGGGATGACCGGGTACGCCGGCACCGGCGTCGAGGGCGCCGCCATCGCGACGGTCTTCTGTCGCGGGCTCGCCTTCTTCGTGGGTATCGGCATCATGTTCCGCGGGAAGCGCGGCGTCCGCATCCGGCTGAGCGAGCTCAAACCGCAGTTCACCTTCCTCCGGCGGTTGCTGGAAATCGGGCTGCCCGCGTCCGTCGAGAACATGGGCCGTTCGATTTCGGTGAACATCCTCCTCGCGCTCATCGGAACGTTCGCCACGCCCGTCGTTGCGGGCTACGGCATCGCCGTGCGCGTCTTCTCGGTCATCTTCCTCCCCGCCGTCGCGGTCGGACAGGGAGTCGAAACGATGACCGGGCAGAACGTCGGCGCCGGCGAGTACGACCGGGTGAGCGCGGTCAACCGCATCGCCACTATCACGATGTTCCTCGCGCTCTCGGCGCTCGGCGTCTTCGTCTACCTCTTCCCCGACCCCATCGTCGGCGTGTTCACCAACGACCCAGAGGTCATCACGGTCGGCGCGGACTTCCTGCGGACGGTCGCCCCGACCTTCGGGTTCATCGGGGTCGTCCGGGTCGTCACCGGCGGCTTCCGCGGGACCGGCAAGACGATTACCGCGGCGATCATCGCCATTGGGATGCTCGGCGGCATCCGCCTTCCCGTCGCGTACATCGCGGCCATCCCCCTCGAACTCGGGTCGAGCGGCGTCTGGTACGCGTTCGCGGTCTCGAACGTCCTGGGCGGCCTCCTCGCGCTACTGTGGTTCCAGCGGGGGACGTGGCGCGGCGCCTCCCTCACCCACGACGGAGGCCCGGAGGACGGCGCGGCGCCCGCCACCGACGGCGGCGACACCGAAACCGGCTCGGATGACTAAAGCCGAACGCCTTTAGCCGTGGCCCCACCACCCATTCGCATGGCGACAGAGACGGAAACGACACCGGGTGCCTCGCACCGCCGTTCGGTGACGGTCACCGCCGTCGCGACGCTGAGCGGGGTCGTCGCCGGCGTCGCTTCCGACGCGGTGGCGAGCGGACCCACCGACACACTCGGGCTGGTGATTCTCGTCGCGACGGTTTTCGTCGGGTTGGGAGTCATGCGGGTCGTCGGTATCGACGTGAGCGAGTTCTCCACGAAGGACAACCTCTACGTGGCCTTCGAGACGTTCGCCCTCTGGTTCATCACCTGGGGTATCCTGCTGAACGCGGGGGTCTGAGATGGCCGACGACAGCATCGCGGTCGTGGACCTAGAGCGGTGTCAGCCCGACCGGTGTAACTACGAGTGTGCGAACTTCTGTCCGCCCAACAGGACGGGCAAGGAGTGTATCACCCAGCGCGGGGAGGAGACCGAGGAGGGCGACCCCGGGCAGATCCGCATCTCCGAGGAGATCTGCCTGGGCGAAACCTGTGGCATCTGCGTCGAGAAGTGCCCCTTCGACGCCATCGAGATCATCAACCTCCCCCAGGAGTTGGAGGACGAACCCACCCACAGATACGGCGAGAACGCCTTCTCGCTGTACGGGCTGCCGGTCCCCGAGAAGGGGACGGTTACGGGCGTGCTCGGCCCGAACGGTATCGGGAAGTCGACGGCGGTCAAGATTCTCTCCGACGAGCTCACGCCCAACCTCGGCGAGTACGGCGACGAACCCGGCTGGAAAGCGGTACTGGACAGGTACAGGGGAACGGAGCTCCAGACCTACCTCGAAGCCGTCGTCGACGGCGAGGTGAGCGTCGCGCGTAAACCCCAGTACATCGACCAGATTCCCGCGACGTTCGACGGGAACGTCCGCGAGCTCCTCGAACGGACCGACGAGCGCGGCGTGCTCGACGAACTCTTAGAGCGGCTCTCCATCGAGGCCGTCGTGGACTCGAACGTCGACGACCTCTCCGGCGGCGAACTCCAGCGGGTGGCGCTGGCGGCGACGCTGGCCCGCGACGCGGACTTCTACTTCGTAGACGAGCTCACGCCCTACTTGGACATCAACCAGCGCACGACGGCCGCACAGCTCATCCGCGAGCTCGCGGAGGACGAGGACCGGGCGGTGATGGTCGTCGAACACGACCTCGCCATCCTCGACCTGCTCGCGGACACGCTCCACGTCACCTACGGGGAGCCGGGGGCGTTCGGCGTCATGACCGACCCCAAAAGCGTCCGGAACGGCATCAACGAGTATCTGAAGGGGTATCTCTCGAACGAGAACATGCGCATCCGCCAGCAGGCCATCGAGTTCGAGGAGCACGCGCCACGAACCGAGAGCCGGGCGGACACGTTGGTAGAGTACCCCGACCTCACGAAGTCCTACGGCGAGGGCGAGTTCAGCCTCGACGTGGAGGGCGGGAAAATCCGGGAGAACGAGGTTCTGGGCGTGGTCGGCCCGAACGGCATCGGGAAATCGACGTTCGCGAAGGTCCTCGCGGGCGAACTCCAGCCCGACGGCGGGGAACTCGACCTCGAGATGGACATCGCCTACAAGCCCCAGTACGTCGAGGCCGACCAGGAGATCAGAGTCGACGCGTTCCTGGCCTCGATTACCGACGACTTCGGGACGTCCTACTGGAACACCGAAATCGCCCAGCCGCTCCAGTTGGAGCGCGTGATGGAACAGCGCCTCTCCGACCTCTCGGGCGGGGAGCGCCAGCGGGTGGCAATCGCCGCGACGCTCTCGAAGGACGCCGACCTCTACCTCCTGGACGAGCCGTCGGCCCACCTCGACGTCGAACAGCGGGTGCTGGCTACGAGGACCATCCGGCGCTTCGCCGAGAACGGCGAGAACACGGTGATGGTCATCGACCACGACATGTACCTGATGGACCTCGTCTCCGACCGCCTGATGGTCTTCGACGGCGAGCCCGCCGAGCACGGCCGGGCCTCGCCGCCGACCGACATGCGCTCGGGGATGAACGAGTTCCTCGAGAACCTGGACGTGACGTTCCGGCGGGACGAGCGCACCGGGCGCCCGCGCATCAACAAGCCCGACTCGCAACTCGACCGACAACAGAAGCGGGAGGGCGAGTACTACTACGCCCCCTGAGAACAGTTCACATAAAGACGGGGAGACGGAGGGGTCTTAGCCCAACGCCCGAACGCGGGTTTCGACGCGTTCGGCGGCTTTTCCGGGCGTTGTCCGGGGTTTCCACCCTAGCCGGGGAAAGAAAACCTTATATAGAAGCGTAATCAATCCTTCTCTTGACTATGGCACAGCAGCAGATGGGCGGCGGTCAGCCCATGGTTATTATGGGCGACGACGCCCAGCGCGTACAGGACCGGGACGCACAGGAGTACAACATCTCGGCGGCCCGCGCCGTGGCTGACTCCGTGCGCTCGACGCTCGGCCCGAAGGGAATGGACAAGATGCTCGTCTCCTCGACGGGTAGCGTCACCGTCACGAACGACGGCGTGACGATTCTCGAGGAGATGGACATCGACAACCCGACGGCCGAGATGATCGTCGAGGTCGCCCAGACCCAGGAGAGCGAGGCGGGCGACGGCACCACCACCGCCGTGGCGACGGCCGGCGAGCTCCTGAAGAACGCCGAGGACCTCATCGAGCAGGACATCCACCCGACGGCCATCATCCGCGGCTTCCACCTCGCCAGCGAGGAAGCGCGAGAGGAGATCGACAACATCGCCGTCGACGTGGACTCCGACGACGAGGCACTCCTCCGTTCGGTCGCCGAGACTTCCATGACGGGCAAGGGCGCCGAGCTCGACAAGGAAGTCCTCTCGGAGATCATCGTCGGCGCCGTCAAGCAGGTCGCCGTCGAGGCCGAGGACGGCTCGACCGTGGTCGACGCCGCGAACATCAACCTCGAAACCCAAGAGGGCCGCTCGGTGGGCGAGTCCGAGCTTCTCAACGGCGCGGTCATCGACAAGGACCCCGCGCAGGAGGGAATGCCTGTCAACTTCGAGAACGCTGACGTCCTCCTGCTCAACGAGCCTATCGAGGTGGAGGAGGCCGACGTGAGCACCCAGATTTCGGTCGACGACCCGGACCAGCTCAAGCAGTTCCTCGACCAGGAGGAAGAGCAGCTCAAGCAGAAGGTCCAGCATATCGCCGACACCGGCGCCGACGTCGTCTTCTGCCAGAAGGGCATCGACGACATGGCCCAACACTACCTCGCGAAGGAGGGTATTCTGGCCGTTCGACGCCTCAAGAAGTCCGACATCGAGTTCCTCTCGAACGTGCTCGACGCGCCCATCGTCACGGACCTCGACGCCGCGAGCGCCGACGACCTCGGCACCGGCTCCATCGAGCGTGACGAGGACGCAGGTCTCTTCTACGTCGAGGGCACCGGCGATATTTCCCACGGCGTGACGCTCCTCCTGCGCGGTTCGACCCACCACGTCACCGACGAACTCGAACGCGGCGTCAGCGACGCGCTGGAAGTCGTTGCGGCCACCGTCTCCGACGGCCGCGTGCTCCCGGGCGGCGGCGCCATCGAGGTCGAACTCGCGGATCGCCTCCGCAACTTCGCCGACTCGGTCGAGGGCCGCGAACAGCTCGCGGTCGAGGCGTTCGCCGACTCGCTCGAACTCGTGCCCCGCGTCCTCGCCGAGAACGCCGGGCTCGACCCCATCGACTCCCTCGTGGACCTGCGCGCGGCCCACGAGAACGGCGACCAGAACGCCGGGCTGAACGTCTTCTCCGGCGACGTCGAAGACACCTACGAGGCGGGCGTCGTCGAGCCCGCCCACGCGAAGGAGCAGGCGGTTTCGAGCGCCACCGAGGCGGCGAACCTCGTGCTCAAAATTGACGACATCATCTCCGCCGGCGACCTCTCCACCGACAAAGGGGAGGACGAGCAGGGCGGACCCGGCGGTCCCGGCGGTGCCCCCGGCGGCATGGGCGGCATGGGCGGGATGATGTGAAATCAGGCTTCGCCTGATTTCCAGCAGCCGTCAGAGCTCGCTCTGACGGAATGATGTAGACCCACTTTTTCGCACCTCACTCGCGCGGCGAAGCCGCGCTCGTTCAGGCGAAAAACGTGGTGAAAATGCGGCGTGCTCCCGTCGCGGCGGCTTCGCCGCCGCGGTGGTCCGCCCGCCTTCCGCTCGCGGGCTGACGCCCGCTCGCGGTGAGTAAATCACACCCACCCTACTCAACCACCGCACCCGCTCCGCGCGGTTGCCATCGTGGTTCTCGCAGTTCTTCTCTCCCGGCGAAAGCGCTTTTCCGAACGCCCGAACAGTCGTCGCTATGGGCTATCACGTCATCGACCCCGACGACATCGACCACTCGGAGGGGCGCCCCTGCGAGATGCACTACATAAGCAAGGCCGCCGGGATGGAGGAGATGGGCCTCCGGCTCTATCGGGTGGCGCCGGGCGAGGAAATCCCCGTGAGCGGGTTGCACTACCACGACGAACAGGAGGAGGCGTTCTACGTCCCGTCGGGCGAACTGCGCGTCGAAACGCCCGACGAGGAGTTCGTCGTCCCCGAAAACAACTTCTTCGTTGCCGAACCGGGGAGCGTCCACCGGGCGTTCAACCCCGAATCGAACGACGCGACGGCGGTCGTCGTCGGGATGGGCGCACCACCCCTCAGCGACGGCCACGCCTACGAGGGATAGGCAGCGCGAGCGCCGCGAAAGCGCACATTCTTTTCACGAATCGCGAACACTGGGGATACGTCCGGGGCGAACATATCGATGAACACACTCTTCGCGGCGCACGTCGCGGCGTTCGCGCTCACGACGGTCATCTGTCTGGGCAGCGTCCACCGGACACAAGTAATCGACCACCGGGAAACCCGTCGCGGGCTCGAGGCGCTGTTGGTCACAAACGGCCTCTGGGCGGGCGCCAACCTCGGGTATCTCGTCGTTCCGCTCCCGGCGGCCAAGCGAGCGCTGTACATCGCCGGTCTCGTCGCCGGCCTCGTCGCGGTCGGCGCATGGCTCTACTTCTGTGCGGCGTACACCGGGCGCTCGCCCCGTCGACTCCCCTACCGTCGCCTGGTCGTGGGGACCCTCGTCGGCCTCGCCGTGCTGAAGGTGACGAACCCGCTTCACCACCGCTACTTCACCGCAGCAATGCGGACGACACCGTTCGTCCATCTCTCCGTCGACCACCAGGGGCTCCACTGGATCGCGCTCGGACTGGCGTACGCCCTCGCCTTCGTCGGGTTCTTCATGCTCGCCGAGCAGTTCCAGCAGACCGGCTCGAACACGCGGGCGCTGAGCGCGCTGTTGGGCATCGCCGCGTTCCCGGTTGGGATCAACATTCTCGGGGAGCTCCGGCCGTGGCTGGTCGGGATGACCTACGAACCGCTCGGCGTCGCCGTTTTCGCGCTCGGCGTCCTCTTCGTCTACACCGAACGCTTCCGGACAGTCCAGCGCGCCGGTGAGGTCGACGACCCGATTCTCTTTCTGGACCAAGAGGACCGGATCCGTGACTACAACCAGCGAGCGGCGGCGCTGTTGCCCGGACTCGACGGCGGGACCGGCAAACCCGTCTCGACGGTACTCCCGGAACTCGACGGGACGTCCGACGACCCGGAGAAGATCGCGCTCGAGAGCGACGGCGAGACACGGTACTACCGCGTCACGTCGAGTCCCTTCACCGCCGGGCGAACACGGACGGGCCGTTCAGTCGTCCTCACGGACGTCACCGAGTCCGAGCGCTATCGGCGGCGCATCGAGGAGAAATCGGAGCAACTGGAGGCGCTCAATCGCGTCGTCCGCCACGACATCCGCAACGACATGAACGTCGTCATCGGGTGGGGGGAGGCGCTCGAACCGCACGTCGACGAGGGGGGAGACGACATCCTCCAGCGGATGTTGCGCGCCGCCAACAACACCGTTGAACTCACCGCCGTCGCGCGGGAGTTCGTCGAATCGCTGGCCGGCGAGGAGGAGCCGGAACTGAAAGCGGTTGATGTCCGTGAGCGCTTGAGCGCCGAGTTCGAAACCGCGCGCGAATCGTACCCCGAGTTGCGCCTGTTCACGCCCGACGCGGTGCCCGAGGTGAGCGTGCAGGCCAACGAGATGCTCTCCTCGGTGTTCCGGAACCTGTTGAACAACGCCGTTCAGCACAGCGACAAGGAGACGCTGGAAGTAACGGTCACCGTCGAGGAACGCCCGGAAACGGTCGTCGTCCGGGTCGCCGACAACGGGCCCGGGATTCCGGACGAGCGAAAGGAGAGCGTGTTCGGGAAGGGCGAGAAGGGCCTCGACAGCGAGGGTACCGGCATCGGCCTCTACCTCGTCCACGCGCTGGTCGAGCAGTACGGCGGGTCGGTGTGGGTCGAGGACAACGAACCGACGGGGGCGGTTTTCGTCGTCGAACTGCGGAAAGCCGAGTAGCCGACTCAGGCCCCGTACGTCTTCTCCAAGTAGGCGACGATGTCGTCGGACTCCGGCATCCCCTCCACGTCGTGGTCGGGGTCCACGAGCACCGGCACGCCGGTCTGACCGCTCACTTCCTCGACCTCCGTGCGCTGGTCGTGCGAGCGGGGGACCTCGTGTTCCTCGTAGTCCAACTCGAGGTCCGCGAGCTTGTCCTTCACTTTCGCACAGTACGGGCAACCCGGGAGCGCGTACAGTTCGAGGTTCGACATACCCGGAGGAAGGGTTCGCGAGGTAAAGAACGGAGGGGTAGAGGTGAATCAGACCGCGGCCTGCAACACGCCGCCCGTGCGGACGACGAAGTAGACGACGAACAGACCGGCGAGCGCCCACTGCCCGGCGGAGACGTCGTCGAACTCGCCCGTCGCGGCCTTCACCACGGGGTAGGAGACGATGCCCGCGGCGATGCCGTAGGCGATGGAGTAGGTGAAAGGCATCACGATGATCGTCAGCCCGGCCGGGACGGCGTGTGTCATGTCGTTCCAGTCCACCGCGGTGACGTTCGAGAGCATCAGGATGGCGACGACGACGAGCGCGATGTGGCTGGCGTACTGCGGGATGGCCGCCGCCAACGGCACGAGAACCACGGAGACAGCGAAGAGGGCCGCGACCACGAGTGCGACCATCCCCGTCCGACCGCCCTCCTCGATACCGGTCGCGGACTCGATGTAGGTCGTGACGGTGGAGGTCCCCAACATCCCGCCGAGCGTCGTCCCGACGGCGTCAGCCATCAGCGGCTTGTCGGCGTCCGGCAGGTCGCCGTTCTCGTCGAGGAAGCCGCCCGCCTGCCCGACACCCACCAAGGTTCCCGCAGTGTCGAAGAAGTCCACGAAGAAGAAGGTGAAGACGACGAGCGCGAAACTGAAGGCCTCCGCGTTGGCGAAGCCCGTGAGGAACGCGCCGACCAGCGGCGTGATGTCGTACTGTGCGGCGGGGAGGTTCTCGGCCGCGATACTCCCTTGCTGGATGAAGTCCCCCGCGAGGACGCCGGGGTCGGTGACGCCGAGGAAGGTGACGGCCATACCGGCGAGCGTGGTGAGGAGGATGCCGAGGATGATGCTGCCGGGCGCGCCGCGGGCCTGGAGCGCGAGGGTGAGGAAGAGACCGACCAACGAGAGGATGGCGACGGGGTCGCTGGCGACGGAGCCCAGCGTCAGGAGCGTCGCGCTGTCATCGACGACGATGCCCATCGCCTGCAAGCCGATAATGGCAAGGAAGAGCCCGATACCGGTTCCGACGGCGAACTTCACCGGTTCGGGGAACAGTTTGATGACGTACTCCCGGGCGCCGACAGCCGTGAGGAGAATGAACAGGACACCCTCGGTGACGATAGCCGCGAGCGCCGTCTGCCACGGGATACCGAGCGCACCGACGACGGTGAACGCGAAGAAGGCGTTCAGTCCCAACCCGGGTGCCAGCCCGAAGGGGCGGTTGGCGTAGAACGCCATCACCAACATCGCCACGGCGGACGCGATGAGGGTGACGACCGCGAGCATCTGGACCGTCTGGCTGTAGGTGTAGCCCTCAATGATGACGCCCGGTTTGACGACCTCGCCGTTCTCCGTGATTCCCGTCATGATGGAGGGGTTGACGACGACGATGTAGGACATCGTCAGGAACGTCGTCAGCCCCGCCAACACCTCCGTTCTGAGGTCGGTGCCGTGCTCGTCGAAGCCGAAATACTCGGCTAACGTGTCTCCGACTGCCATGGACAGTTGTGTATCAGAAAGGGACTATATAGACCTTGGTATGCACGAACGTGACAATCAGTTCACGTGGAGCAGGGATTCGACCGGCGCGTCGGTCCGGCTGCGCGCGCGCTCGATGCCCTCCTCGCCGGCCGCGATGAGGGTGAACACGCCCGCGAGGTCCGCGTCGGCGGCGTCGACGATGTCGAGGAGGAGTTCCTGGGTCTCCCCCGAGCGGATGAGGTCGTCGGTGACGAGCACCGTGTCGCCCGCCGAGAGCGCCGATTCGGGGAGGTAGTAGGTGAGTTCGATACCCGAGGTCAGGCGCTGGCGGGCTTCGATGAACTCCTCGACCGCCGTTTCTCTCCCCTGTTTGGCGTACGCACACCGGGCGTCGTAGTGGGAGGCGAGCGCCGCGCCCACGGTGATGCCGTCGGTCGCGGCCGTGAGGACCACGTCGGGCGCCTCGAAGCCGTAGGACTCGGCGGCGACGGGCGCCGCGAGGTCGAGGAACGTCTGGTCGAAGACGACGCCCGAGTTGTCGACGTACCCCTCGCCGTCGACGGCGACACGGGCGTCGAGTTCCTCGCGGAGCACGCCCAGCGAGAGGCCCTCGACGACCTCGCGGGCGCGCTCGACGCCCGGGAGGACGTGGCCGTTGACGTATCGGTTCAAGTCACCCGCCGGGAGTCCGGTCTCCTCGGCGAGTTCCTCGTACGTGCGCGTCTCCTTCAACATCCGGAGGACTGAGACGGCCTGTAACTGGAGGGCGGCCTTTTCCGCGCGGTTCATGTCCGCCCGTGATTCCACAGGAATATGAATAGTTCGGTCGGCAAATCAGAGAAACGATGCACGTTTACGCTCAGCAGGGCGCCGGGGTGTCGCCCGCGAGGCGCGTCGGGAGGGCGACATCGTTCGGTGTCCCGCCCGGGGGGAATGCCTTCCCCCCTACTCCAGCAGGTCCGGCGTCGTGCGGCGTTCGCCGACCTCGCCCTCCAGGTGTTTGCGGAATTCCTCTAAACTGGCATCGCCCTGGCGCTCCTGTCGGTCCCGAATCGAGACCGAACGTTCTTCGGCTTCCTCCTCGCCGACGATGAGCATGTAGGGCACGTGGTCGTCGTGGCCGTCGCGGATGCGCCGGCCCAGCGTCTCGTCGGAGTTGTCGACCTCGACTCGGAACTCGCCCAGTTCGTCGGCGACCTCGTAGGCGTAGTCGGCCACGTCGTCCGTGATGGGAAGCACCCGAACTTGCTCGGGGGCGAGCCAGGTGGGGAACCGGCCCGCGAAGTGCTCGATGAGCATCATGAAGAAGCGCTCGTAGGAGCCGTAGAGCGCGCGGTGAATCATCACGGGGCGATGGGATTCGTTGTCCTGGCCCGTGTAGGAGAGCTCGAAGCGCTCGGGCATGTTGAAGTCCAACTGGACGGTCGGGCCGTCCCACGCCCGTCCCAGCGCGTCCTCGAAGGAGAAGTCGATTTTCGGGCCGTAGAAGGCGCCGTCGCCCTCCTCGACGCCGTAGTCGTAGCCGTCCTCCTCCAGCACCGTTCGCAACTGCTCCTGGGCCTGCTCCCAGATCTCATCGCTTCCCACCGACTTCTCGGGGCGCGTCGCGAGGTCGACCTGCACGTCGAGGTCGAAGGCGTCGATGACCTCGAAAATCATGTCCATGATTTCGCGGACCTCCGCCTCGATTTGGTCCGGTCGGACGAACAGGTGGCCGTCGTCGATGGTGAACGCCCACGTCCGCGAGAGCCCGGAGAGTTCGCCGCGCTGTTCCTTTCGGTAGACTTTGCCGTTCTCCGCGTAGCGCACGGGCAGGTCGCGGTAGGACCACGACGCGTCGTCGAAGATGGTCGCGTGCCCGGGGCAGTTCATCGGCTTTAATCCGTATTCCTCGTCGTCGAGCTCGAAGAGGAACATGTCGTCCTGGTAGTTCTCGTAGTGGCCCGACTTCTTCCAGAGGTCCGTCTTGAACAGATGGGGGGTCTCGACGTAGTCGTAGCCCGCCCGCTCGTTGAGTTCCTCGACGTAGCCCGACAGCTCTCTCAGTATCTGCTTGCCGTTCGGATGGTAGAGGGGGAGCCCGGGACCGGCGGTCTCGTCGATGGAGAAGAGGTCCATTTCGGAGCCGATTTTCCGGTGGTCGCGCTTCTCGGCCTCGGCGCGGCGTTCGAGGAAGGTCTCCAAATCACCCTCGGACTCGAAGGCGGTCCCGTACACCCGCGTGAGCATCGGGTTCTCCTCGTCGCCGCGCCAGTAGGCGGCGGCGATTTCCAGGAGTTCGACCGCGCCGATGTCGCCGGTCGACTCGACGTGCGGGCCGGCACAGAGGTCCTCGAACTCGCCCTGCGAGTAGAACGTAATCGTCTGGTCGTCGTCGAACTCCTCCAAGAGTTCGAGCTTGTAGGGCTGGCCGGCGAGGCGTTCCTCGGCCTCCTCGCGGGTGACCTCCTCGCGTTCGACCTCGTAGTCGGCCTCGATTATCTCCTCCATCTCGGCCTGAATCTCCTCCAGGTCGCTCTCGTCGAAGTCCACGCCGTCGAAGTCGTAGTAGAACCCGTCGTCCGTCGGCGGACCGATGGCGAGGTGGGCGTCCGGGTAGAGCCGGAGAACGGCCTGTGCGAGACAGTGTGCGGCCGTATGCCGGACCAGGTCGAGATACTCGTCGGCCGAGGGCGTCACGATTTCCAGGTCGGCGTCGGATTCGATGACGTGCTCGGGCGCGACGAGGTCGCCGTCCACGACGCCGGCGTAGGTGTCCTCGCCGAGGCCCGGGCCGATGGAGAAGGCGACCTCCTCTACGGTCGGCGGGTCGGCGAACTCCAGTTCGGACCCGTCGGGAAGCGTTACGACTACCGGTTGCTGTTGGGACATGAATGGTCACCTCGGGCGGCAGACGTGGCTGGGGAAAGGAAAAATGGGCTCACGCCCCTGTAAAGTAGCCACCTGCCGTCATACCCGGAGCGTGGCGTGGAGCCGACAAAAACCTTCTGTGTCGCCGCGCTACTCCGCGTCCGCCAGCAAGTCGCTCGCGGTCACCAGCGCCTCGCAGTCCACGCCCGCGTCGGCGAGGTTCTCCGTCCCCCCTTCCTCCCTATCGACGACCACCAGCGCCCGGTTCACCTCGGCGCCCGCCTCCCGTAGGGCCTCGACCGCGTCGACGGCGGATTGCCCTGTCGTGACGATGTCCTCGAGGACGACGATTTCCTCGCCGTCCTCCAATCTTCCCTCTATCCTGTTGCCGGTGCCGTACTCCTTGGCCTCCTTGCGGGCGATGACGTAGGGGAAGTTCCCGGTGACGCTCGTCGCCGCGGCGAGGGGTACCCCGCCGAGGGCGACGCCGCCGAGTTTCGTTCCGGGGTCGAGTTTCTCCGCGAACGCCTCGGCGATGAGCGAGAGACACTCCGGGTCCGTCTCGAAGAGGTACTTGTCCACGTAGTACTCGCTGGTGCCGCCGTGCGAGAGTTCGAACTCCCCGAACTGGACGGCGTCGGCGTCGCGCAGCGCCGCGACGAGTTCGTTGTTGGCCATTACCGGAACGCCGGGGCGAACCGGCAAAAACGCCGCGGTCGGCGCCCCGCCGTCACCACGGCTCCTCTTTCAGCCCGAGCGCGTAGGCGATGGCGTTCGTCGCCAGATGGAGGAGCGGCGTCACCACGACCACGGCGGCGATGACGGGGAGCGTGAAGGTGTCCCCGAACCACCCCGGCGCGGCGAGCGCGGTCAGCGCCAGCGAGACGGCGACGAAGTCCAGTTGGTCCACTATCGGGAAGGAGGCCCCGCGCTCCCGACCGGTCCGGCGCTTCAGGAAGGAGGCGAGGATGTCGCCGAGCATCGCGCCGGCGGCGAGGGCGACCCCAGCAATGAGAGGAAAGCCCGGAAGGTCGACGCCGACGGCCCCCGAAACGGCGGGCGCAACGGCGTC